>Ga0065711_1027524_pt1 | contig 48431 bp, 22 predicted proteins | sample Hoacrofraction12_FD_59098 | JGI IMG/M metagenome (GOLD analysis project Ga0065711, IMG submission 59098) | Hoatzin crop microbial communities from Cojedes, Venezuela - Epithelial fraction 12 v2 (version 2) | ecosystem: Host-associated > Birds > Digestive system > Esophagus > Crop | place... | reverse complement strand
TCCAACCCTCCTGCCGAAGCAGGGTCACCTACAGCAAGCTGCACAGGACCTTGTCCAGGCGGGTCTTGAATATCTCCAGAGAAGGAGTGGAGGACCTCCTAAGGCACATAATGAAGTGTGAAATCATATTTTGCAATGCAAAAATATATAGACATCTTAAAAAAAGATGGGGTGAGCTCTTTCTAAGGTTGTACAACAAACTTGGCATTTCTACTCAATATTGCAACAGCTATCTTGACAGCAGAGTAGTTTAACATTGAGCATCACACAAAGGAGTTATCTAGCTTAAAGTGCATAATAATTCATTGTTGTTCTTCACTGTACATTAAATGACACAGGAATAAAAAAATGATTACACTAGAGTCATTATCTAATAGAATATCACTTGATGTGATTATTGCATACAGAGTAAACCATTAAAATATTTCCAAGAACAACATAACATTTCTTTAAGTATTTAAAATTGTCAAAATAGAACATCCTTTAAATAAAACCAGTAAATTATAAAATTTAATTGTGGTAATATGGTGTCATGTGGAGTATTTTGGAGTATTTATTTAGTATTTTTTGCACTTATATGGCACTCTGCTACGAAAACGTTTTGTCATCACAAATTAAGACCTTGAGAAATGTTGTTTTGTGGGGTTTTTTTAATTCTTAAATAAGAAACAAATCCTTTTCTTTTTTACTATCTGTACATTAAGGACATCACCAGAATCCACACAGATGTCAAATGGAATTCTTCACCAAGTATTTTTTTTCCCGAGTAAATACAAGACTACGGGAGTATCTCTGCAATACAACATGTTTTTAAACATTATTTTGGAAATGTTACTATTCTTATCAATTTAAATAGGGCAATCGCACACTTAAAATTTAAGACAGTTTGGCAAAGCCTGATGAACTGAGACCTTTAATCTGAAGTGAAATAAGTAAATAAATAGATACACAGACATAAAAGAAAATCCAGTTTGATTCATAAGGACAGAAGGTTGCCTTTTGCTGACCTGAGACTCCTAACGACCTTCTGAAGGAACAGAATAGCTTTCAGATTTGGGACTTCAATATCAGTTTACCAAAATTCACACAAAAACTAAGCTAGTTCTTTGTAAGTAGTCTTCAGTTAATTATGAAATTTTTAATTTATGATTATTTTTATTAAGAAATAATTATGTGTTTAAAGTACTTGATTAAAGTCTTGTCAAAGCTTACTGTAAATAGGAATTCATATAATTCTGTGAGCTTCTGTGGCTACGTCTATGTCAGTAAGGGAAAGGAAGGACTCACGTTTCAGCAAAGGCGTGCAATCATCCATACACTTCACTTGTTAGCTCTTTCCTATTCACAGTTTTGGCCTGTGCTACACTCAGATAATGTCCAGATGTGGTTCAAAGTGATAGGAAGTGCCAGTAAGCGCTGAAGCACTGTGGGTGGGATAACTGGGATGATGGAGCATTTAGTGGTAGGAAACATAGGCATCTGTCCTCTGGGCCAGAAAGTAAGTCCTAGATCCTAGCCCTTGAAAGGTATACACATAGTCTTTGTGATCCACTGTGCTACTATTAAAATCTGTGAGAGATTTCACATTGACTTCTACAGGAAAAGGATAAGACAATCATTTAATGTCCTATTCAAATTAATATTTTATTACAATGTGTTTCACCCTTTCTGATTATTCCATTACAATTCTCGACTGTACCAATAATTGCACAAAAATTTCAGTTACTGCTAATGGAAGACACAGGCTTTCTGCAGCAAAGACGGTGGTTAAAGGAATTCAAATACATGACTCAATTTAAGTTTGCAAATAACTTCAGCTGAACTGCAAGGGTCTACTTGTATATCTCGAGGTGTGCACGAGCACAGGAACTTGACTGAATTGCAGCTCCACTTCTTGACAGTGGATAAATACTAGAAGATTGTTTTTTTTATAACTTCCATAATCTAGAAATCTTTCACTCACCTTCGAACAAAATAATTGAATCCTGGACTTGAACTGCTTATAAAACAATCAGCTGGATATTAGTGAGATACCAACGGTATCCTGGGGTGCATTAAGAAGAGCGTGGCCAGCAGGTCAAAAGAGGTTCTCATCCCCCTCTACTCTGCCCTAGTGAGGCATCATCTGGAGTACTGCATCCAGTTCTGGGCTCCCTAGTTCAAGAAAGATGAGGAACTACTAGAGACAGTCCAGCGGAGGGCTACGAAGATGATTAGGGGACTGGAGCACCTCTCCTACTAGGAAAGGCTGAGGGAGCTGGGCTTGTTCAGCCTGAAGAAGAGAAGGCTGCGAGGGGGTCTTGTAAATGCTCATAAATATCTGAAGGGTGGGTGTCAAGAGGATGGGGCCAAACTCTTTTCAGTGGTGCCCACCACCAGGGCTAGGGGCAACGGGCACAAACTGAAGCATAAGAAGTTCCGTCTGAACATGAGGAAGAACTTCTTTACTTTGAGGGTGACAGAACATTGGAACAGGTTGCCCGGAGGGGCTGTGGAGTCTCCTTGTCTTGCAGATATTCGAAACCTGCCTGGATGAGGTCTTCTGCAGCCTGCTCTAGATGAACCTGCTTCGGCAGGGGGGTTGGACTAGATGACCTCCAGAGGTCCCTTCCAACACCTACCATTCTGTGATTCTGTGATACCACTGCTTATTTCACTGATAGCACTGATAGTAAGGAACTCCCATCCTCACATGCTTGCCACCCATGAGCTTCCTTCATAGTGCTGTCAATGAGCTGGAACTCACCCCTCCACCTCTCCAATTCAATAAAACCTTGTAATAGTACTGAGTATATAAGGCCTTGCCTCAGCTCAGGATTTCTTCCAGGCTATGTTTCCAAGAAATTGTGATTCTAGAAGTAGTATTTTAACAATGTTATTTCAACAATGTAGAGACTAGATCCAAACTGCTTCTGGACATATGCAGTAACTCATTCTTTTCTACAGAAATAGACTATGGATACTCCTCTCTCTCTCTTTTCTTTGAGGAAGGACAATTACACTAGCTTTCCCATTACTGAGGACCACTAACTTGACTTCTTCCCGTGTTTAAACCTATGATTTGGCTCAAATGCAGTGGTTCTAGTAGCACACAGCCTACTTGAATCTAACCTATTGTCTTCCCTCTGACAAGATTGCCAAAACAAATGTTTGTGTCAACATCAGGGATATCCAGCTTCCTAAACATCAATATCTCAGAATTTTGAGATTTCCCTACTTTAGGGATCTGCTATATGTGATACATAACCTATAGGCAACTTATCTATTTTTCTGTGAAGGCAGTTAGTGCATGCTCCTGTCCCATGTAACTACACAGCATTCTATCAAGTTTCAATACTTACAAACACCTCTCTTTCCACACAAATTAATCTGAAATGTAACTGTTAAGATTTTTTTCATTTGTTCCTCACATACACTGCTCCTGCCCAAGATAAAGACAAACTTAGAGGTGATTTTTGATGTCATTACCATAGGCTAACCTGTGCAGTTATCCCACCAGTGCCATTTGAATCTCCTCCAGACTTCATGTGAGAGAATCCTCAAGGTCAAAATCAATACCTGTCTTTCAAAATCCTCCTCAAAATTCATTTGCTTTATAATGCAGACAGTAAACTGAAATGTGGTCCTGCTTAGGCAGCTGATGAACTATGCTGAACCTGACTACTTAAGAAACATACTAATTTTTCATTTCATTTTCTTCACACCTCATAGAAATTTTCATCATGTTTAGCTATTTAAACTATTTAACTACTCCTTCTGAACTGTGAACTCGCTAAAGCAAGCATTTGGTTTTGTCATAGAACAAGACATGACCCTGCTTGGCGATGCTTGCTGAAAGCTGTCCCGTGTTACAAGAAAATCCAATAAAGCTTCCCTACCACCCAGAAATCTCCACTGCCTTCACCTGTGGAGTCACTTACATTCATGCATAGAGGTGTAATACCATCATCTCCCTTGGTTTTGACATTTGCTTTTGCACAGGCACAAATGACTATGCAGTGTGAAAGTCAGGATGATGAGGAAGGTGTTACAAGCAGTAGCAATCCCCATCAGCATTTAGCTGGAGGCAGAATTGGCTTCTAGCAGCAGCAGAACAGAAAGATACGAGGAGCCTCTGGTATCCATCTACCTGGTAACTTTATCCAATTACAGTTACATTTGAAGCAAGGTGAAAATTCCTTTCATTCCAGTAAATGAAGGGCACACTGACCAGCATTTTGACACGATTAAGTACTCACTCTCCTCTAACATGCCCGCGTAGGAGAACGGAGAGCAAGAGAGAGAAAGCAAGAGAGAGAAGTGTGTGGAGGATAAATATGACTGATTAAAAGGCTTTTTCAGATATTTTTGCAACTTGACATTAACTTTTCCATGCTCTGTGAGCACAGCAAAGCACTGCAACGTACAAAATTCTGCTAACTGCTTCCATTTTTCTTCTGGACAGGGCTCATTGGTTACATTGTGTCAGCCACAAAACCAGAGAATTTTCTAAGCGGTGGAACTCTTTCACGGGAACTTCTCTGAATCTGCATCACACTATAAACTTTTCTAATTTGCACCCCAAAATATCTAACAAGAAAATTGCTCCAGAACATGAAATAATAGCTGAAAATTGTCTTCTATCACTGGTGATGCTGTTCTGGTAAAGAAACACTGTATCACTGCTTCTACAAAACAAATAAATTAATAGCAAATAGGAACCATATTCTGTGTAAATCTAAAGCTATTTCTCGTGGGAAAGGACAAGAACTTTCTTTAAAGAGAATGGAAGGAAACTATAACCTCTTTCTGCTATCCACCACCTCACTATTTACCCCATGAATAGTTTTCCATGCAGATTGAGGAAGGAAAATGAAATGGAAAGAGGCAGTATCTCTGTGTGGTTTGCTGTCTTTAGTCTGGTGAAACTATATGAATGATCCCATCAAACTGAAGAAACATTGCCTTCTTGGTTCTCACAGCTAGATGTTGTCTGCTGTAAAGTGTTTAGACAAGTCCTAATTGGCAAATGCAGGTGCTGCACATGTCTAATGGCCACAACAAACAAAACAAAATGAAACAAAACAAAACAGTATAATAAGAGCAAAGTGCCAGAATATGCCTATTTAATAAAATTTACTTATATTTAACCTCCTCTCTGACACGCTATAAGAATGATTAAGGATGAACATTTTGATATTTTAAAGGTTTATTGTTTTCTAATAAAATCAACTATATCCCTTAGCTGATGTGGGATTTTTAACTACGATGCTGAAAATCTTCAGTATTGTATAATTAATTTCCTATAAGAATAGTACTTTTCTTGCTAAAGACAGGACTTCTGATCTTACTACAATAAAAAAAAAAGGCACTCACCTTAGTGCTTAAGACTGAAAGTGCATGATTAGCTTTACAGTACAGCGATTTCACCACCATTAGAATTAACAAAGAGTGATTTCCATAGATGAAACAGAAATGCTTGGAGGACACAACACTGACTCATTTTCAGCATCAAAACCAATTACCATACTTTCCTCAGACTGATTTCCGGTCAAGCCCTGTTGGTGCCTAAATAATTCCTGCTCACTAATGAGTCAGAGCCTGGAGGCGTACATAATCTAGGTAAACCTGTGGCTAACAGCTGAATCAGAAAGATAAGAAGGAGATAAATAATTCTCATACTTCTGCCTACAGTAACTTGTAAGGACCAAGCTTACTTTTCTCCAGATACTGAATAATGCTTACAGTCAAGAAATATTCCCTATTTATTTCCTTATTTCTTTTAAATATATGCATCTCTTCTGAAGTATAATGTTTCACCACAACCAAAGTCTAATATTTTGTTCCTCCAAGAAAGAAATGCTCCATCTTTTGAAGAGGTAAGGTTCTGGTAAATTTATTTTGGTTTGGGGTTTTCTTTTTCTGTTTTGTTTCTCCTCCAGTTTAGCTCTATTTATGTATTTTCAGAATACAATGGATAATAATGATTGAGAGTCAGAGGAACTTAGGAAATCTGGTTTTAGTTAAAATTGCAGAAACTGATTTTTTTCCCTTTCTTAAGTCAGAAACTGATACTTACTTTAAAAAAAAATTATAACAGACATTTTATACCACTCCAAATAATTGGACATTTGACTATTCAGTTACAAATATCTAAAAGTAGCCTAAGATTGTATCTGCATTATTAATATTACACAACAATGCAAAGTCTGTTTTAGAGATTAAAAGAGTAAAACCCATAAAATCCTTTCATTACCCAGGTCTTCCTATCCTTCAAGTAATCCTGAAACTAAAGAATTCAAAGAACTCTGAAATACTATCCTATACAAACTGGTCTTTCTCTGAACATCTGTAGCTTGGATTTTCTACAAGGTTAATAGACGTCATATCATATTGGCTTTGCTTCCAAGGATTTATGTCTCCATCTTCATTTAGACGATATAAAGAAACTTGTCGCATATGGGTCCACATATTGAGCAAACAAATAATGCTCATTTTCATACACTTGGCTCATTTAGCATAAAAACTGCCTTTCAATGCTTATAGTCATTTTTGCTCAATATTATTCTATGTTTCTGGGCCCTCCAGAAGCAGGGTCAATAGAGATCATGTCTGATAATGCTCTGTTTTCCATCCTATTACTATAACCCTTACATGTTTCTTGAGGAAACCTTTCACTCGTAAGTCAAGGTGTTCTAAGTAGGAAGCATGTGTGAAATGACTTCAATAAATAAAGTGTCTCCTACATCAGCTTTTCTATTTTGATTTTTGGAAAAAAAAATAAAACAACAACAGCTCAGCTACTAGTGGAATTAATCTAATATATAAGGCATTCTGTAAATTCAGTAACTGATGCTAATGGAAAACAAATCAATCAGCTTGCACACTTTCAAATTACCACTTGTGTCCAATTCTTAACAAAACTTTTTGACAGCACTGTGGTACTGTCTTGGATTTGTATTGACTCTATTCCCATTCCATTAGATTCTTGTGTTTTTTTCTTTAGGTTGGAGGACTACACATATTTGCATATCACAGGAGAAAACTGCTGCTATGTGTTATGATGAGAGTTACAATTTCCTTCTCCCCAATAATATTATGCATGCCAGAGTGAAACACATGCAAAAAAACCAAAATAAAGCAAATAAGACTCTTTCCCCCTGCATCCAAAAACATAATGGACACTGGTCTTTTTCAAAAGCATCATTTTGCCTTGAAAACACACAGATTCATCTGTAAAGTAACTCTTCTTTTTAGGCATGTTTAACATCATTCCATGCTATGACTGGTTAAATAAATGTACGAAGTGCCAAGTCCAGACCTGTGTCTTCATTTTGTCACATATTGGGGAAAAAAAATATTTTTTGACAAAACAGAATGAAATGATCCAATATCAGATACGAATGTTCAGCACTTTTTCTGGAGACTCTCACCTTTTTTTTTCAAGCAAACTACTTTGCAGAAGCAACCAAGTATTTTCTCATATACTATATGTGCTGGTAATTAGCAAGGGCTGTTGAAAATAAGGACATACGTGTTGCCACAGTATGAAGGTCTTTCAAAACTAAATGAAACTGTGCTTTAGACTGTTTTTTAACCTTTCTTAGCAAGGACTATGTGATTATTTGCTTATGGATGTTAAGAGTACATAGAAATTAACAAATCACCGTCCATGGTATACATGCAACATTATTTTGTGTGATGTTATAGAACTCTTGACAAAACAGTCTTCCGATATTCATTCATCTGTAGAAGCTGTTTACCCAAGGCACTTCAAGACACAAAATGAGGTAGATGAGATCTACCTTGCTTGTAGTTGAACCCAATTAGATAAAGACAAATGCAAATCCCTTATGAGAAAATGTCACTGTTTTGACAGCTGACATATTTTCAAAAGCAAATTCCATAGTATGAATGTTTATAATATTTTATGCCTTGGTCATATAGTGCGAAAAAAAATCATGCAAATAATCATACATGTAAACTCAAATATGAATATATGAGCTAGGATTACATGTGCATGAAAAGAAATAGCAATAATAGTGGCATAATACTTTCCAACATCTCCCAGCTCATTCTAGAGATGAAGGGAATGAAAATGCAATTATTAAACTGTCTCAGGCAGTTTGAAATAATGATTTTGATAAATAGTGAATGGCATTCAGGCAGATGTCTAGCAATGAACCATGTGAAACAATGACTCCAACAGAACAATTTTAGTCAGTCAAAATTCAAAACAGAAGAAGGCCAGAGAATAAACTCGTTATTTCAGAAGCCATTCACCAATGAAAACTTAGGAGATTTTACTATTAAAGATGGTTTATCCAGCTGACTTCTCGGTAAAAGCTTTAGTGAACAGCCTTTGGATCATTGTATACAAGGTACTGTTAAGATTCAAAAGTATATATAAGATCCTGACATATTTGGGCAGTGAAATATCAGCATAACATGTAAATGAGAAACTGAAAACAATGGAAATCACGGTATGAAAAATGGCTCAACATGAGTTTTGATACAACTTTCCATAAATACCTCTCGTACTCCATAAAAGGTTGTGTTACAATGTTCCATCAAAATGGAGAGGAAATATATATTTATAAATATTTAACACCTATATGTAATCAGGCTTAAAATGTAAAGTCAGAATGAGTACAGGCAGAATGAGCTGTCCACCTGTTTGGACATAATAATCTATGTACAGCTATCTGAAATTTAAATCCCCTCTTTGAACTCAGGGGCTGAAGTAAATGAGAATGAAGAGATTGAATTGCAAGAGATACCAAATTCCTTAATGATGAACAGAGTTATGATTCAGTTCAGACATTCCAAATACCTAGGCTTTTGGATAATTAGTGATGAATTTAATACTCTTGTGATGGCTTTCAGAATAACAAAAAAGAATTAACAGAAAGAATGGAGAGTTTTTAGGTCATCTTCAACCTTACACAGCATAAGGATATTACTATACTCTTCATCATAGCAACAAAAAAAATCTGAATAGGTTAATCTACAAAGTAACAAGAATTAACATAAAACTTACTAACGGAGTAAATGCTACAAACAGATGCATATTAAAAGGTGTTTTTCTTATGGCAGAAGTCACCAGACCTGCTGCTTTCCTTCCTAAGAAGGCTCCACACAGATCTTAACTCTGCAGAAGACAAAGTGTAGCTAGACCTCCATAGAAAAAAAAAAAAATAACTTTCTTGACAGAGGAATCCAGAATTGACCAGGTATGTTGAAGTGAGCATATTTTTCTTCTTCAAAGTGCATATGGGGATTTAGCCATTGAGGGGGTACTATATCTTCTTTTGGACTGCTAAGGCAGGTGGAGTTCTGAGTTCTTTGGCCATTCTCAGTTAATACATTTCAGTTATTTTGCTGGCAGTAGTTTCTTCTTTCATATGATGCATGGTAAGTAGTATCCGGTATGTCAGACTGACAAACCACTAATATAGTAATGCTTTAGTGTACTCTTTTCCCCCCTAAAAATTAAAGAGATTATTTATGTTAAAAAGAGTAAAAGATATGAAATTCTCTCTTACTGTGATCTCTGACAGTATTCTAATAGAGGTGACTATCTAGATGCTGTGTTTGTATGTAGGCTTGGAGACCTCTTGATACTCTTGTCTCTCCTTGAACAGCTACAGGAGACTGAGAGCATTCAGAAGTGATCCAAGACAATCCTGAGGGTTAGGAAGAGAAGTCCATACTGAGTTGTTTCTACATTACAGATTGTATAAAATGACACTGAACCCAGATTTAACTCCTGTGGAGGAGGTCAGAGAGATCAAAGCATCTTTCTGAGTGTCAGCATGCAAAATGAGAGATTACTGCTTAACTCCTTGCTATACTTGTCTTTCTTTTAGCCAGAAATCCTCATCCATATTTAGAGTTTATAGCACTGATTGCAATCTGTGTCATAACTTCTCAAAATAGTTACTCAACTTAGATGATGACCATAAGAAAGCATTATCATTCCAGTATGTTTCGCATTTTTCATGCAGAATAAAGTTGGAACATAAGATCTGTGTGCCAACCTCAGAAAATTAAACTTAAATACTATTACAGATTATGCAGAGTTGTGGTAATATTAAAGGCATACAGCACAGTAAACTCCCATTCTGTTTAATCAATCTAGAACTGTGATCCACATTTTGTGCAAAGTGATACTCGGAAATATCCGAGCATGTTTGAAATATCGTGCAAGTCTTGCTCACATTTCTAGTGACTGCTCTCCAGGCAAGATGACTGTCCAATTTCATCTCTGTCACATGCAACAGGACAGACTAAGTGAAAAACATGTGCTTAATAATTTGCTCCTGAGTGCAAAAAATTCAGATATAATTGAAGTATCTTCTTTAGATTAACTTTTTATTGGAATTCTATTTAAATGATAGATATCTAGAAATAAAATTCTCCAGGTCTGATGTAAAGGAGAAGAAATTTAGTTCAGAAAGTAAGGTTTTTAGAACATTCTCACATAATACTAGGTTATCTTGGTATAGCTACACAAACATATCAGTTAATAAAAAGCTAGATAAGCCATCGAAGAGAGAGAAAAATTCTTGTCTTGCAATCTGACTGGTTCACTTGACAAAAAAAAATAGGGTTCCAGAGGCTGGCACAGTTGCTTTCTGCTTACTATAAAGATGATCTCTAGCATTAACAAGGATTTGCTATTCAACTGGAAAAATTACATGAACAGAAGCAAATTATACTGAATCTTTTGGAAGCAATCATCTAAGGGTCATAAGCTGCAACTTGGTTTAACAGAAATAAAAACCTTTGACTTTGAAATAATTGTTAGGGAACAGTTTTGGAAAGTGCATAATTTTTTGCATGTTTTTATCCTTGTCTATTTACACAGTATTTTATAGCCAAGTGACAACATCTGCACTTGCATGACAAACGAGGCAAAATTAATTTTTTGCATTACAACTGGGGCAAAACTATCTTAAAACTGTAAGATAGTAAGAGAACTAGATTTCAGGGTTGTCATCGGGATTGCCCTGCTGGATGATGAATCCATTCCTGAAAATACCTCATAACATATGCTATAGTTCTCCAGGGTGGCTTCAGGAGATAAAGTTCTTATAGGAAGAATGCTTGTTAAGAAGAAAAGGCAAATATGCTAACTTACATCTTGAATAAATATCAACATAGTAATTTCGTAACCAGAGTTCCATAGTAACTGGAAAAGTAGTCCGCTCTCATTCTGACATAAATTGCTTTCCAGCAAGATAGTTTTCAAGGAGTAGTTTGAAAATCAGTCAGACAGGCTCAAGGACAGAAATCAGCTGATCAAAAAACGTGAAATAAAAATGAAGACTGATGAGATGTAAAAGAATATGCATGCACTCCAGAGAGAGATAATGCTCAGGTGTCTGTTCAAGTCTGAAGCAGCAGGCTGTTTCTAAGCTTCTTCACAGAGAAAAGATTAAGATAAATGTGTGGAGACATTCTTAAAACTCTAGTCTTCTTTTATTATGTTTTATTCCAGTTGCTAAGGGAAAAATATAATTTGGTGATGAGGCAATGTTCATTGTGTGTTATCACTGCTTACAAGGAAATGGAAAAGCAGTTGATACTAACCACTTTGACAGCTGAAAACAGCACGAAGGCTTGACTTATGAGAAGTAGGATAGCATAATTCTTCTGAAGGGAGGAAAAAGCAGGAAGTCCCAACATACAGAACGTAGAACAAGTAAAGGTGGACCAAGCCCTTTAATATGATAGCCCATGATTCAATACTAGCAATTAAGGCAGTGAGAACAGTTTAATGTATATTTACATAATATTCACTGATAGTTCAGACAGCTCAGTATAAAAAGCATAAAAGCTCGTTAGTGGATCATTTTATCCAGGGTAGCTTATCTGCTCCACAACTGATCCTTAAAGGTGAAGCATCATGCTAAGGCAGGTGTATCTCTTCCAGTTATTAAGATAGGTCACTTAAGAGTAAACTGCTTTATGACAGACAGAAAAGTTCACAGCAAACAGACCTTACTACACAAAGACTTCAATGTGCAGGGAATAACTTGAAATCCAGTAAACTGGGTGGAAAATGACTAGATTAAAATATTTAACGAGTTTAGCTTCTAATCTGTGCTTTCAGAAAAGATTCCTGAAGACATGGATGGTTAAAATCATGCATAAGAGACTCCAAAAAGTATAATACAATCATGAGGAAAGTCAGATGAAGATTAATTTTGAAAGACATTAATTGGAAGACCTACGTAAATCAAACATATACAGCATTTTTATAAGTATGGAACTGATTTTCTTCATATTGTCTATGTCAAATGGGAAGTATCCTCCAGTTACCAACAAACTAGATTTTGCAGAGACCATAATAGGAAACAGCTGTTTCATATACACAGACTAATGGAAAAGAAGGGACAATGTGTCTATGAAGTTGGTACACAACACTGTAAGAAATCAGCATGTTTCCTGGAAATGAAACAACAGTTTGCACCAACAAATGAAATTCCACTAATCAAGATTTTTCATTTTACAGATCAGAAAATGTTGTGTACTTTACAGAACTCCAAAAAGGAGTTGGTGCACTTTACTCCATTTTTAGTCTTCATTCTAATTACATGTAAACTGTGAATTTAACTGGGATTCTAAATTAAAGAAATCAGCAAAGGCAGATGCAAAAAGGGAAGATACTGGAATGTAACAAGGTGTCAGATGACACAAGACACTGCTAACAGTGACACAAAGACACTGCTTGCTAGCATCAGAAACAGATCTATTACTGTTGCCACAAGAGGAAAAAATGCTGTATGACTTTCTCAGTTGACAGAAATGCAATAGGCTTAATGACAAGCAGACTGGGTTTATCTGTCAGTCATCAGCTTGTATGATCAAGGAAGGAACTTTCAGAAACTAACAACTACTTAAATTCAAAAATCACAAGAAACAAGGTTAAGAGGTTTTCATATATATGGAGAAATCACAGCCTACTGTAATTCCCCACAAAGAATGACAATTAAAGAAAACACTGTGTACAACGCTTCTATGTTCATCCTATCCACAGTGTAAAATCTGTAACACCCACATAAATAGATGACTCATTATTTTTTTGAGAACTGCTAGAGGAAAATGACATAGAAAAGCCCTCCAGCTAACAAATAAACCTCTCTCCTAGCTTTATGCCTTGTTGAGTATGCAAAGATTCCAGCTCCTTATATCTGGTTCTCAAATTGGAAGAAAAGTGCAACGTTCTTTCAAGTAAAGGAAAACACTAATAAATATTTATATTACATTTTTTCCCCATTTATGCCTAATATGTTACTCTATGAAATCCTTTCAACAATAGTCTCTCAAAGGCCCTTGAACCTTTTACTAATTTCTCTATCTTTCCTAAACAGGACCATATCACTAATTAATGGGTGAAATCCAAGTACCACAACAGAACTGTACTTTCCATTTTCAATGTACCAAGCTCTTACATTCTGACATTGTTTGGAAGACATGGTGAAACAATAAAATCACAAAACATTTGACACAAAAATGGGAAGTTTAAATCTAAAAATAAATATTCTACACTGAATACTCTAATGAGCTCTAATTACAAAACACCATATCATAAAAGACATACTAAGTACTGCTCCAAACATAGGTACATCTTCTTATGAAACACGTAGTAATTATTATGAAACACTAGTATTTCAACATTCATTATGGAAGGATTGTTATGAAATAGAAATCTTCTTAATCAGACACTCTAGGTGGTACCTATTAATTTAGTGGCATACAGTCCAACAGTTTCAGGACACCAGGACTGAAAAACACATCATCAGCTGTGCAATACCTAATTTATAATCTGTACTGAAAATACATAGTCAGCAGCATGCTGCAAAGTCCTCTTCACTACCACACTTCAGTTAGCAGTATTTCCCTTTACATGACAGATTTTGTGAATTATATTCGCAAAAGATACTTTTACTTTAAAAGAATGTTATTTTCTCTCTTTGTTATTCAGCAGGAGATTACTTTTTTAACTTAGACCTGTTTCGTTATATGAACTATAGTGTTAGAAAATGCTATTGCATACTATTAAGTCATTCTGCATTATGGATAAAATATTTTCTTACGTAATCCCAGATCTTTTATTTCTAAACATTTGATTGTACAAGTTAAGAGGTATTGAAAATCTCTAGATCTGAAGGCTGATAAAATCTTAGGCATGAAAAAAGTATTTTATACAATTCTACAAAAAAACAGACTCCTGTGCTCAGTATAAAACGTATTTCATATAGTTTTACAATGAAGTTAATAAGGAATTTATGGTTCTGGTCACAAAAACAGACAAGCAAAAAAAAGTTCAGCAATACTAGTCTACTATGTAGCACTTCTGTTTAAAAATAAACTTTCTTTCCAGTTCTGCTAGTGACATCAAGTGACTGAATTGCTTAATAAAAAAACACCTTCAAGAAAAGGTATTTTTCCTACAAAATATGACAAGACACATTTTCAAACCATAAAAAAGAACTCAGCCATACAACTCCTAATAACATTGTTGGGAGTTGCTTGTCAAAAGCAGTGTGCATCATGCTGGAAATGCCCTTCAGTGATAACAATAGGGTTAAAACTTTTGAACGTACGCATAAATACTTTAGATGAGGTGTTTTGTAAGGTAACATTTGTGATTTATGATTAACTGTGCTTTCAGAAGCACCTGTATCACAGGAACGCCTCAGAAATTAGTTTACTCTGTAGTTATATAGTGCACTAAAATCTACTATTCTTTCAAGAAGCTTTCAACATAAGTCTGGCTCTTTAAAGCAGACTTTTGAAGAAGGCACGCAAGTGAAGTTATTCATTACAGAATATGTTTCAGTGTTATCTATATTTCCATATTACTTCAGCACCGCATGTACTTTATGTATAGGTGATCTTGCTATATTACTTTTAAAATGGTTTCTAAAAATATTACTTCTCCCCTTAGTAGAGGAATGATACAACTTCTCCAAAATGAAGCAGATAGTATCAAAGAAAGATGGAGAACCCTGATATCAACTGCAGTACAACAGGAAAAGAAAAATATGAAGATTCTACTGTGTACCACAGAATGAAATCATAAAAATTTTGGGGCTGAAGTGAGATTGCATTATCATGTCAAACATATACTTCTAAAAACCATTGCTATAGACAAAAAAAACAACATATACTTCTAAAAACCATTGCTATAGACAAAAAAAACAACATATACTTCTAAAAACCATTGCTATAGACAAAAAAAACAATCTTATTAAAGGGATAAAAGCCAAAATGGTTCATATGTATTTGATTAAAAAAAATATTTGAAAGTGACTACTAGGAGGAATCTGCAAAAGAGATTACATTTACACCCCTGGGAATTGCTGATTTACTGTTCTGATTTTTTTTTTTTTCGGTCACAGCAGAAGTCAAAGCATTTAATACTATATATCTGTGAATATCTGGAGTCAGATCTAATTACAAAGAAAAGGTAAATATAATGGGAATTTTTGACAAAAGATGTTTGCCTGCTTGTCTACGTCAAAGAAAACAGATAAAAACGTGAGCCTTATATATCAAATCAATTTATAATTTAACAGTTGCATTGAATTCCTTAACTCTAAAAGCTCAACTAAACATACTTTCAAATACATTCCAATCTGGAACTTTAAATTACATGAGGTATCTTGGGGATTTTACCTATCACACAGTTAAAAACTGAATATTTTTACCCTACTTCTAAGCTACTAATCTATATCAAGTAATATGTTCTGCTACAGGTAGAGGCCCAATTTGAACATCTAGGATTAACATGGGCAGCTAAGTACTCCATTTGAGATTAAGCACCATAGCATCAAATGAAATCAAGCTAACAAAATAAAATATGTCAACTCATCTTTCTAAGCAGAGCACAGCTGGGAAAAGACATTCCGTAAACTTTATTGTGTCTAAATTTATAAAGAAAAGGAGAAAGCTAGCTAGCATACTCAAGACTTAGTGATGTAACAAACTGGACACTTAGTACGCAGTGGAGAAAATTAATAGTGAGAACCCTTATTAATTATTCTTCTGTACATCATAAAATATAAGAGTATGAAAGTAACAAAATTTTTGTGACTTTTGACAATTATTAGTAAGAAAAAGATGATAACAATTGCCAAAAAAATCACAAAAGTTGACATGTTACCTGGCTATGACAAAGAGCACACAACTGACACCCAAGTAAGCCAGCAGAATATACATCCAGATATCAGGGGAGAGAGGATTCAGGAAGGAGAAGACGCCCGGGTTTGTACCATTGGGCTTGCGGTACAAAATACTTATTCCAAGAGTCATAAAGGGCTTGGAAAAGTCGATGACCTTCTCTCGAACATAGGTAATTGCCAATGGGGCAACTGCAAGGTCAGCTTTCTGTTAACAGAAATACAAAAAGAGAAACAGGCTGTAAGTCAGAAGAAACAAGTTGTAGCAGACAATCAAACACATACTTTACATAAATGAGATTTGTTCTTGTACTAGGTAGGCTGAAACTGAAAACTTGTTCTCCCTATAAGGAAGGAAACAGGTTTATGCTACTTCCTATTTCGTAAGTTCACATAGCAATATTTACAGAAAGTTAAAAGCATTATTACACAGATAGAAGCAAAGAAAAAATTGCATCTTGCAGAAAACATGAACATCCATTATCACTTCTTTTAAAACTTTTTTATAAGGTACGATTAGTGCTCACCTTCTCTTTGTCACTGTTTGACTGTGCTCTTTAGAAGTTAACAACTTTGTGACACAGATATGAATATGTTTGTACAAGTGTAGGAAAAGGGCCAGGACGCAGATTTTCCTATTTTAGCATAAAAGTGTTGGTACAAAATGAAGAACATTTTAAAATTAGAAGTGTTATACCTGGAAGGTTGCTACAGGGAGTAAGTTCAAACAAATTACAGCTGCCCTTACTAGTTTGCAGAAATCACGATGAAACTTGTAGATAATTGACCACTAATTTCAGCATTCAAAATTAAAACATACAATAGAATGTATTTTGTGAATTTATATTCAGTTTTAGTTATTATGGCAATGATTCATAGGATATTAGTAAACAGTCTATACTAATTCTTACCCAAAATTTAATGGAAATCATAGTAACAAGAAATCTACAGCATTTACTTTTTAATCTCTGTGTATTATGTGCATGTGTATATGTGAGTGTACATCTACATGTGCTCGTATGCAAGAAGGAAGTTCAGAGCGAGATGTTGTACAGTACAAGACTTGGCAAACTGTAAACTAAGAATTCCTTGTAAACTACACATAAATATAGAAATGGTATAGCTACAGTGAAATACTGTTATCCAAGTAAAATAGCTGCAAATCATTTTCAGAATGCCTGTTCTAAACCAAGATCCAGTAAAACTGTATAAATTCATACAATTATCTATTTTATTTTGTTCACATGGTACTGTATGCACTGCGTAACACTCAAAATCCACACAATGTTACAGCATTTCATTGTTCCCTTTTTTTATCTCATCTTCCACAAAGTTCTACTGTAGTCTATTGTTGTTATGAGCATTTATCACATCATTAGATCTACTGTAGTAAAGTACTTCTATGTTACAACATGGAAAATCTGTTGCCACTGTTCATTTAATTTGGTAAGGGTTTACTAGTCAAAAACACAACATAAGCTTCATTTCCATTGGTATTCAGAATTTATAGGTATTAATCAGACCAGCAAATCTTTATTCTACAGCAGTTGAGTTTTTATGGATTCCGTATAATTGATGATATTCCAGCTCACGCAGAAAGAAAATAGTAAAGCAAGAAACTGAAACTAGTTTCAATCAAAGGTTATAGGTCAACATGTAGAAGTTTGAGAAACATCACTCAAGTTGTTAGACTGAGAGGCAACTATCAGTCCTTACACGAAGAGTCTGACGCCAACTCATTAGAGACTGTCAGAAGATGCAGCTGCCCAAAGCCAGAGAAAATGATCATTTGGAATGCAGTTGTGAATTTTAGTCTTAAAACATTAACAGAGCCTTTATGAATAACAGATCATTTCTTTTAACAAATATTATAGGAAATCCAACCCTTGGTCATCAGATGAAAAGAAAACAGTATACAAGTGAATACAGGTTGTAACTGTCTACAGTGGAGCAAAGTTTTAGGGAAGCTGCAGATGAAATTAGAAAAATAAGCAAATGAGAAATAATGCATGTCTCATATGACGGAACAGGACAATCAGATACCCCAATCTGGGAGGCACAGATCCAAAATACGGGTCCACATCTTGATATCTCATGATTTTCTTCAGAACTCTAGTAACCCTGTTTCCATACTCTTGAACTAGTACATCACCACAAGAATAAAAACTAAACATCTCAACAAAAATAATATCCAGAGCTTTTACTGACTGAGGAAGCAAAAAGCTGTTAGAATGACTGACACAAAAATGTAATACCTCCACATGTAATCACTTCGGCTAATTAGATATATTTAATCTCCAAACTATTTAATTCTCTTGGCAATTGTTTCATTCTGAAATGGCACTACTTGAAAGTAAAAGAAACAGGGGCCAAGTTTCCAGAAGTGCAGTACCAGGGTCTCCTACACTCTTCTACAATGAAGAAATACAAGTAAGAGAATTCCCTTTGGTTAATTTCTCAGGACGAATTGGAGACGAATGGTGTAAAATTAGGATTTTATCAATCCACATTTATCAACATTTACAAATGAGTACATCTAAAATGGATTTCTGGTAGGTTCTGTAACAAAGAATATTTGTCTCATTTGGCAATGATGTATGATTCAATTTTTTAGAATGAATGTATGCATGATTCTATTTTTTAAAGGAAAAAAAAAATTTCTGTCTGAAAGCACAATCCTAAATAGCACTTATTCTTGACCTTAGAGTACTTGAGATGAAGGCCTTTTTATGACAGTATCCAAGGACTGGTGAGGATAAGCTACTTGCTACTGAGAAAAATTCTGCACTAACTAAAGGTTACAATAGCAATTAGAAACAAGTAAGTCTGACAAGGACATTCCACCACAATGCACAGTCCTGAGCAAAATGGAAGAGTTGTACAGCAGCACAAAGAGTATCCACACCACACGATGAAGGAGTGCACTACAGATGATCATGTCAATGACAGATGGCAGAAAGTGGAGAAAAATATTCTTCACAATAATTTCCTATTTTAATCATGTCAAGTGTGAGGAAACCACAATCCTGCATTCACTCCACCATTCAAAGATATGGCATGATAAACTGGAGAACGGCACTCACATTCTGCACTCATCTTGGCAATGTTTCAAAGAGAGATTCTCTAGCAAGAAAGAGAAAGTCAAGGACAAGAGGAAGTAAGAAACAGAATTTATCACACTCTATAGGACATTATTCAAAGTCAGCTGAACCACTGACAGTTATTCCTTCTCTACTTTTTCGAAGTGCAACAAATATTTCGAACATTACTTTTAACCATGTATTCTCAGTAGTACCTGATCTTCCCTCTTCACCCTGCACCTTAAAGAGTAATATTTTCTCTTTTCATACTAGCACATACACTGTCAGTATCGTCTATTTTCTACATTATTGCAGAACTCTGTGAGCAGAGACTGCTAGGCCTTCCCTTTTTTTTGTGCCATATGAGAACTGCAAGTACTCTCTTCAGAGCCGGGTAAAGTTTTCCCTGCCTTGCTGCCATGTGCAGCTGTAGGATGTTCACTCACCAACAAACAACTCAAGATATACATGATTTATTTCTGCTACAGAAGCCCCTAAGGCATGCCGAAATACTCCTCCTTTGCTTCCTTATTCACATTTCACTTCCAAGCAGCTTGTTGATGGACTATTTCACATAAAGTAAAATATAAACAAAAAAGAGAGGACATCTTTTTCACTTGCAGAAGGCTGATATTTGGTACACAACCTCTAAGACGACAAGTTTTAAAATTATACTGAGTTCAATCTATGCATGCAGCTACAAATAACTTCAGTAATAAATCTGCACATAAATGTTAAGTAGTGCAAGAGCCATAGCAAGTATAGTAAGTTAGCATTTGCAGATATTGATATCTTGCATGTGAAAAATAACTCTATAAAATATAACCCAGACAAACTGCCACATTAATTTTGGGGGAAATTAAACTTTGAAAGCATTTAATAGCTCCTACTAATAACATTTGGGAAAGGAAAAATAAACACCAATTGAATTTTCTTTTGATTATTATTTTCTGAAAAACTTTTATCTCACCTATGTTGTTCAAAGGAATGAAAAGTTTAAACACAATCTAGACATAGCAACCATAAAATGGCTAATAGCTATTTTTAATTAGACTCTACAGCTACAGAATACTCCACCATAATAATGGAGTTATTTACCCTGTGTAGGTGGAGTCTGCTCTTCAGTCTAAGACCCGAAGTCAATAAAGAAACTCCTTCAGCCACCTCAAATTTTGGGGATTGTTAACCTGAGAGCCGAATTTCAGGTACATTCCCATTGGAGAAAAAGCATCACTAAGCTAAACAGAGGATGGCTAATGTCCATCTTTAAACCCATCTAATGGGGTCCAACTGCACAGAGAGCCTACACATGATTCCTGTTCACAGAAGTGCATTTCCCTGTCCCTGATGTGAATAACTAAGGTCTGTAGTTTGCCTTTAGGTTTGTGATCTATCCTAAACTGGCTTGTTCATGCTGCTACATTATAGAAAACTTTACATCCTGTGAAAATCTTTTGGTCTTGAGAGAAGATCCTCATTTTCTTTTGAAACAACTAGGATTTTATTAGGGTTTTATTGCTATTTTTATTTTGACTAGCCACTTACATTATTTTGATGTAAATTGTTTTTCATGCTTTTCTACTAGCTTTCACAGGATCATGGGACAATTCAGGTGGGAAAAGTCATTGGGAAGTCTCTATTCCAATCTCCTGTTCAAAGCAGGGTCATCTACATGATCAGACCAGGCTGCTCTGAGCTTTACCCAGTTTTGAAAACCTGCAAGGATGGACACTACACAACCTCTCTGGATAACCTGCTCCACTGCTTGTCTGTCCATATAGTGAAGAAGTTTCTACAGACAAGCAGTGGAGAAGGTTGCTTAGAGAGGTTATGCAATTTCCATCCTTGGAGGTTTTCAGTTTATGCTCATTGTCTTTTGTCTCATGCAAGGCACCACTGTGAGGAGCCCAGATGCACCTTCTTGATAATCTCCTCACAGATCCTGAAAAACTGCTACTAGAAGTTGTTACCTTTGCCACTTGTAAGTAACATACCATAAAGTCCGAAAAGGTCCACACTAGATAGACAAGTTACACCTTCACATTTGTGGGATCCTGACTTGTATCATCTAATATTCATTGCTAACAATATTATAGAGGCAACTTTACCAGTTGTTACTTTATTAACACAGTTTCAGTAGGTACTGGCTCAAGATACACATTTATTTATTTATAACTGCTGAGCTGCTTCTCAGGATTTGCTGTTCAGCAACAAAAAGTCACTGAACAACAGTTGGTTTACTCAGATTCGTTTTACTGACACTCAGTAGTATTTCATAACTGTTTCATTTCTTTAGAAATCCTTATGATAGCATGGGTAATACTTATCTTGGCAAATTTTTGAACAGTTGTGGTCACTAATGGGTGTGTCTGTCAACTGTAAGCCCTCAAGTCTTTAGAGGAGGGTCCTGATCTAATAACGAAGATCATATCTCCCTAGAGATCTAGATCTCAAAAAAAAATTTTCTGCAGAGGAAATCTGCCTGCTGTCCACTACTAGAGAAAGAACTTGCTGTATAAATTCAACTAGATAAAAACATTTGCAATCCTGCCTATAATGGCTTTTAAATAGGATGGAGCATATATTTTGATCAACCCAGCGTGTCTAGAACTGGCTTTCGGTATCATTTTCTGTTTGCTCCTTTGTTGTTCTCTGAATGTTTAGTCAAGCAAAAACACTAGTATTAAAACCATGAGGAACTCTGTAATTAGTTAATTTACATTATTATTTTTTATTCAAGTTTAGTAAACCCAGCAACTTTTGCAGTCCATTCTCATTTAGCTATGCCATGAAGGATTAGATTTAACAGCTGAATAGATGTAGTACGAGCACTCATTCAGAATACTGACAAATTTTCTATCTGTTGGTTTACAGGATGCAGTTTCACTGAAGTATTTTACACCAACTTTGTTTTAACCAACACTTATACAAATTGTATGTAAAAAGACTAGAGGCAGTGGACTACAAAACTACACTTAGCAGGAACGTGGATCACAGTAGGCTACAACAATAAGAAAATCTCAGACTTAATTCTTATCACTTCACTCCAGCAGAGTTTTCCACAAAGGGTTCTTCTAATGGTTAGAAAAGTAAGCTTCACACACCCACAGAAAGATCAAACTGCCAAAGAATATGTTTAAAAGACACTGTAGATATTGTGGTTCAGGGTTCAGGAAAGGGACATTCCCTCCTTAAAAAAACAAAAAATTGTAAGACTACTTAATTAAACTTTTACAGTTCTTCTTTACAGTTATGACAGTCTTTTTTTCTAAAATTATATTTTTGTACCAGAGAGGGTTACCAAACATGAAAACTACTGGATACCATGGTCCATTGCAGCTTCCTGAAATAAAATACAGAGGTAACATTGATTCCTTGTTTTTAGTTAACATTTTTATCTTTCTACTTTACAGATTTACCACAACTCCCTGGAAGTGTTTTTTTTCCAGTTGTTAACCAGCTATGTCAACTAGACTTCCGACTACTGCATGCGGGACAAAAAAAATCCCAAGCTTTTTAATTTTTATGTAAATTCTGTTCTCAAATACATGGGTTTTTATCGAACTGTGACTTTACTTCGTCATGCAATCAAGTTTGACTTGTGTCAAATTTGACTTGCTCCCACTTTTCTGTGTCACTGTCACCTGCAATTTTTTACAAGGGAATCAAAATGATTTTGCGTATCATTTGGATGGGAGTAGATCATTGAAGGATATACTACCTCTTAATGATTAACAGTTTTCAACTGACAACTTTTTGAAATCTATCATTTCATCAGCTTAATTAATTAATTGGACAAAACCCATTAAAATGGAAGAAATATCTCCTGTACACTCATCTTCTGCAGATGCATTTTGATGCAGCCATCAAAAAGACCAGACTTTATTTTAAAAAGAACTCACACACTGAAATTCTCAATGAATTGTTAAATACCAGTGTCTTAAGCTTTAATTAAAGTGGATTATTATTATAAACTATAATAAAACATGGTCTTTTTAGACAGCTCCATCATATAAAAATAAACACAGAAATGTTTTTGTATTGTGTATACTCTCACAGTATTATATATCATGCAATGGTTTACATGTGCCATAATCATAAAAGAATGGTTAATACAGTACATATTTTATTACCCAAAAGTATTGTCACAAATATAAGGAAGAAAAATGCACTAGATCCTAATTTAGTTCTGTTCTGCCTAGCATATATGTAAGCTAATTCATTTGGAAAACTTGTTATATTTATTAAAATTCAATAAAGCTTATCCAAGCTCTGGGCATTATTTAAATACTGAAGATACAAGATAAACTTATTAACAATCAGCTTTAATAAAAATAAATTGCAAATCATAAGGATGAAATCTGTGGTGGTTGAGTTAAACGTTTCTGATATGTATGAGGTGAAATCTATGAAACACTTAAAAATGTCATTACTGTCATAATTTATTCCTTGTATTATGTGAAGTTCTGGTTCACTCTGGAAGACAAGAATCAGCAGAGGGTTACGATGCCTAATGAATAAGAACACAAATATAGCAAGAAAAAACATTGAGCAGCATGACAGGCAGGTGCAGACAAATTTGCAGCCTAATGCCCAGCTAGAAAGTATATAGATAGTTAAATAACAACATTTACGGATGGTGCTAAGTTATTCAAAGTAGAAGGACTATAAAAGCATTGCTTTATGTCAACCTGCACAAAAAGAAGTGGAGAACAGTAAACAAAATGAGCTCAGAACAAGAAACAAAGAAATTATTCTTTACATTAAGTATGATTAAGCTGTAAAACTCCTTGCTTTCGAACATGTGGATGCCAAAACTTTAAATGTTTTCAAATAATTGAAGAATACTGAATACTAGAATACTATTTGATACAAAAAACTCCTATCTTATAATTCAGTAAGACCTTATCCACTCACTGCTGGTGGAGTAAATATGACTACTTTCTGTTCACCCTAATACAATCTTCTTGACATTTCTTCTTGTCTAAGTCAAGGACACCGAGCAAAATAAGCTTTTATTATGAACAACTATAAGGAGGAGAGGACAGTGCACATGCAAGTAGACACAGTTCTGCATCAATAAGTAGTTACGGCTGTTACCCACCATTATAAAACTATGAAGGATACGCTGCAGCTTCATACAAGTGTGTATTTTGCATCCAATTAAGTTTCACATTTCAGTCATACCTGCTCACTCGAACATGTTTCTTCACATATTTTGAAGAGGGACCAATAGTTCACAGAAAAGTATAGATTTGTTATGTTCATTTTCAAAAATAGATTTTGCATTAATTTTTACACTATAATCCATGACAATTTAGCTGAACTTCATGCATTAAATGGAAAGGACTGCAGGCCTTGCATGTCTGCATGGAGCGGGGGCTGTTTGAAGTGAGACAGAGACGATGCAGGTTCTTTCTGGATCTCAATAAGAAAGGCCTGGCTTAATATATTGTCTATTTTAATAAGATATATTGAAAAGAAGTTAAATGAAAAATGGCTGAGATGTTGGACTAAAAGGTCTGTGATTAGCGACATGAAGTCCAGCTGGAGATTAGTCAACTAGCGATGTTCTCCAGAGGTCAGCACCAATACTGTTCAACGCATTCATTAACGAGCTGGACAATGAGACACAGTGCACCTTCAGCAAGTATACACATTATACAAAACTGAGAGGTGTGGTTGATAGACCAGAGGGTTATGCTGCTATTTAGCTGGAGAAACAGGCAGACTGGAACCTCATGAAGTTCAAATAAGGAAGATGCCAAATGCTGCACCTGGGAAGCATAAACCCAGACACCAGTAGTAATGCTGAAAGGACAGTGACCAGCTGGGCTGCATTAGGCAGAAACGTTGTCAGCAAGTTAAGGGAGCTGATCCTTGACCTCTACTCAGCACTGGTGAGACACTCATGGAGTGATGGGGCTCCCTGGTGGAAGAGAGACAGGGATATACTTGAACGAATCCATCAAAAGGCCACTGAGATGGTTAAGAGATTGGAGTACCTGTCATGTGAGGACAGACGAGAGAGCTGAGCCTGTTTAATCTGGAGAAGAGAAGGCTCAGGGGAATCCAATGAATTAACACTTAAGCAGGGATAGGAAGTAAAGATGACAGAGCCAGATCCTGCTCTGTGGTATCCAGTGAAAGAAGAGGTAATGGGCAAAAAATGAAATGCAGAAAATTCCATTTAAACGTGAACCCCTCCTTTTCATTGTAGGAATGGTTGAACACTGGAGCAGGGTGACCGAAGAGGCTGTAGAGTCTCCATCCCTAGGGATAGCCAAAACCTGATGGGACATGGCCCTGGGTGACCTGCTCTAGTTGCATATCCTTTGAGTAGGGATTCGGACTAGGTGACCTCTAGGGTCAATTTCAACCTTAACAATTCGTTGATTCTGTAGTGCAAGTAATTTGTCTTTCCAATTCTCCTCATACTCCTCTGTAACAAAACTACAATTTTATTTCTATTCTGGATGCAGACAGAGAAAGAAAGTTTGCCACTAGTGAAACTAGGTTTGACATATAGTCTCCTAGAACTTTCTGTAATATTGTTGGCTTTCTGTTAAGCTACAAGTAGTTAAATAAATAGATAAAATAATTATAAAATTACAAAGACAACCAGACCAGAACTCAGTTACAGTCTGAATTTATTAATTCCTGATCCACCAAGCATGCAATCAAACTCCTTAAACGTTACTCCTGGGAGCAATGAAGTTAAAGATCAGAGTAGGCAGAATGGAGGACTGAGGGAAGGCTGGGAAATTTGGTACTGATCAACTTTCCCTATGCAGCTGAATTTATTTTGATCTTTGCAGTGATCATTTACCGTACACTGAAGTATAGATATTATAGAAACAGACTGAATGAATAGATCCATGATATGCTGTAAAAATAACTTGCTGAAGATTTTACATGAAAAACAGAATTGCAAATTACCTTCTTAAAGGAAAAGCGCATACTTGAATAGAGAAGTTGTTTCATCAATTTTCTCCAGGTAATTTAATTTCTATTAATTGGGACCAAGCCTAGTGACCAACTTTTGCTGAACCAGAACAGACAGAATAAAAATGTAGACACATGAATTTACCTAATAGCAGGGATAAGTCCCAATGGAAATTAAATCTGCTATTAGACAATTCTAATTTTCACATGTATCTCTCTTCAGCAGAAATATACATAGCAACAATAATCCTCGAGTCACTTTCTACCATTCATTACTATTATTGTAGCAACAAAAGTGATTGTAAAGACCAGATAACTGTATGAGGATATGAAAAATGTAACACTTCTATGAATATAGCCCTAGCCCTGGATCTAATCATCTCTTTACCGTTGCTGTAAGCATAGATGATGCTCAAGGTAAAGACTTAACTTTTGGAGTCTCCTTTGAAAAGCTACATGCCACTGCCTTGATGGACTATGTGAAAATGAATTTCAGTTATTCACTGGACTGTTTTTATCTGTCACTGAAACTTCATCATTTTGTATAACTAGTGCATTAGCCAGGCATGTACAAATAGCTAATAATTATAAATGGGGATTATAGTGGTTAGACTTAAAATGTGTTCTGTGTTAATTCTTACATACTCATTCTTCCAACCAGCCTCTAAAATATTTGGTCCCCAATCCACACTTGATTTGGTCCAGTGCTGCCATTCTTTTGCCAGTAACTTCTGAATGAACTTTTGACATGGTTCCCCATCATTTCCAGAAACTTGTGAACCTGTGACGGGCCACCCTCAAAAAAGAAAATTAAAAAATAAAAAGAGGAGGGTCAAGTGGGCAAATATCCTGTTTCTGAATGTGGGCTGATAGGAAACTGATCAAGGCAAGGAACAGAAATTCCAAACCAACAGTTTTACACAGCAAAACATGCTATTTATCATGAAGGATCCTGGCTAACAAATTTATGTAGTATACTTCCCAAATTTCACCTATACTTTAAACAAAATCCTGAGTTATGTAAGAGATGTCAAAAAGACTGAGTATGAATGTAGTTCCAGAAAAGTAAGTTTGATTCTTTGGCAATTCCCTGGTAGGATTCAATAAGACTGGTAGAATGAGAAAGAAAAAACAGAAATGGAAAAAGAAGAAAGGTTAATTTCACATAGCAAGCGAAACGGGAATTTAAAAGAAAAGGGTTTGGTAGTAGTGGTTACAATTATGAAAATTAAAATTAGAAAAGCATAATAACCTAACTGTAAAAAACATTACTTAGGCATAGTGTAGTTAAATGAACAGGAAGGCAATATTCACTTACCCTAGTCTCAAGAAATTTCAGATAAACAGCCTCCTGAGTACAGATCATCAGAAAAATTCCACAGATCTCAGAGCACTTATTGAGAATGCCCCACTGTGAATGTCTCCTACCACTTCTGGTGTCAAAGAAGTTGAGAGTGTACTTAAAATTCTTCATCCAGTTTCTTTGGGAAAAGATTGAATGTGATCAGCTCAAAAGATTGTGTAATAAACAACATTTATGACTACTAATAAAATGAACATATATTATTATTCTATATCTCTTAATGTAATATTAGAAATATTGCTGGGCCTTGCTTTACTAAATGCAGACTGTGTGTAAGTTCCTTACTCTTTGGAAAATAATTACCCACTCTCAACTGTTCTCTTCTTGAAAACTACATCTTCAGTCTGTCCTGTACCTGAAATCAGTAACACACCCTTTGCCTGGAATTTAATAGGAAATTCATATATGCACCTCTGCTATGGTCCTCACAGAATTAATACATATATTTTGCATACGTGACCTAAACTTCTGGCTTAGGATTTCTTTGACATTTTGGGTTACTGATTTTTTTCATTTCCCAGGCATTTTTCATGCCTTTCTGCAATGCTTTCTGCTGCACTCTATCAGAAGTTTTGCATAACATTCACTCTGAGTTAGGATCTCTTTGTACATTTTCCCTTGGGAATATCATATACAGCCTTTATTACAGAGTGACTAAGTAGACATACAAATTAAGTACCATCTTGTAAGTGAGTATAGAGACCAATATTTGGCTGTTGGTTTGCAGTAGTAGTAAAGCTGTAGATGCTAAGCATTCTGTGCTCATGTAGAAAAACCTCTCTTAGATCTTTCATCTTAAACCACACCAAAAAAAAAAAAAAGGAACAATAGATGCATGGTATGGCATATTTGACTGAAATACACTGATAAATTCGGACATGCAAGATAAGAATTTGCAGAGAGGTTCTGCAAGACTATGAATATATTCAGTTTACTTGATGTGGAAAACAAGCTCAAGCAACAAAAGAGACACAGTTAGCTGCTTGTCAGGGAGACACCTGCTGCTTCTTATTCAGCTTGAGACAAATTACACTGGAAATAAAAGGTCAGAGCACTTGAAGTTGTGGATTAATGAATTCGTAATTAGACTGAAAGACACAAAAAGCACAACTGATGTTTTCTGGCATATTACAAATTATCATAATGAATTATCCTATAGACCCCAGGACAGATTTCACACAGAAATGAAATGCTACTTTAAAGAGGAAAAGAAAGCATGCAAACAATAATAACTAGTAGATAATATGAATATTCAAAACAGTAAACATACACATGAAAAATACATTACAGGCGCTTAACACTTAAAAAATTATAGATACTTTATTGTGACAGAATAATAGGAAGGAGTTGGAATACTGTTTTTCGATATTAAACAATGTGAATTAGTAGCTTTGTTTAAAATAGAGGCATGTGCTGGAAAATGGCCAACATTACTTAACAAATGGAACTGATAATGATTACTGGAAATTCAGAAAATACTGGTTCAGCACGCAACAGTAATGCTTAATCTGCAAGGTAAATAAATGCATACTAAGGAATAAAAATGCACTCAGAACAGATGGTCTTAAAACAGGGAAAGAGAGAAATTATAAACAAAACATGACAGCTGAAAATACAAGCAGATAAGGATAAGAAAACTGAAACACAAACACTAGTATTTTCAACATATGAAGAGAGAACAGAAAAAAAGAGAATTGTGTCTTCAGTTTGAGGTAGATACAAATAAAATAAAATGCCAAGGTGCTAGAAAATAACATAAAAAACTTCAGCAGAAATCAGTAGGCATTCAGCTTACCATCTACCTATATTCCCCAGAGTTGCTATTTCAAGAAACAACTATACCGTAACTGCAGACATGCCAAAACACTACATTGTTTATGGAATTTTACCCTCAAAACACAATCTCCCAAATCATCACAGTTCCAATTTATGATATATATAGGAAAAGTTTAGCATGATTAAAATTTTCATCATGTGACATCTTAGATTCAGTCGCAGATGCTAGCTTTGACCTAAGTTTTGAAAAAAGTGTAACCAAGGCTCACATAGATTGTCAAAAATAGAGGAGCTTAGACTCCTGTGTGGGATAAGCACACACTTACTACACAAATGATAACTGATTAGCCTACCCTTTTAACACAGATGATTTGATTAGTCTACACAACTGTGTTGTAACATATAGAAACCCTGCCTTGCTCAATATGAGGGTTACCAAGCATTAGGCTGGGGCAACACACATGCATTGCTTACAAAAAAATCCTTTCTAATTCCATACTTTCTCCTTGTTTGTCATCTTGGTCAGCAGCGGACTCCTAAGGCACAAGTGTGGGTTTGAGTCCCACCAGAAACAGAGGTGCAATAGTGGATTTGAGTCCCACCAGAACTCCTGGTGCATTACTGGGTTAGAGTTCCACTGGAATTCCCCTGACGTAAGCTTATAAGCCTGTTACATTATATACTACACTGACATGATCAATCACTCCTTCCTATTATTCATTTAAGTTCTGTGTAACACTTCTCTTTGCCACCTCGAACAGCAGTGCTTACATCCTCTCTTCTTTCTTACATATTTCCCTTAGCCTGAATAGCCTGAATATTCCTTCTCATAAGAAATTAAAAACAACTTTTTGTCTGTGAACATAATTTTTGTTGATGAGTAATTTTATGCATCATGTAAACTGTTCTAGCAACAGAAATCATGTATTTTCAGACACACAAAAAAAGAGCCCTTATTAAACCTATTTTTGAAGGTGAAACTGAAGCACATGCAAGTTGTTGGGTATGTTTTTCATTTTTATGATGAATAGATGTGGTTACTCCTCAAGTAAAAATGGAGAAAACCTATGATGTTTTATCTAAGAAACAAGATGATTACTTTAAATGAAGATTCGTAAGATAATTTATCTTATGTTATTAGCCTAATAAAAAAATACTTCATCAAACTATATAACCACATGAAAGACAAGAGTTCTGTCCAAACAGCTTAAATGATCTATTTAAAGGTACCAAAAAATTAGGAACACAAGCCCCCGTCCCCACTGCCCTTGTTACGAAGGCAAGGCTAGCAAAATCGCTATTTTCTTTCTTAATGGATAAAACTTCTCTGACAGCTGTTTTTTCACATTATAATTTCTTATGGTAATACTTATTTCTTCCACCTTCTAGTACAAACATGATAGGTGACAGGGATAATGAAAACAAATAGTTGGAAAATAGCATGATTCCTTGAGACAACAACTATGTTTACTTGCATAAATGAGGATCAGCATTCAGAAATGTCTTAGTATACTTTATTGAGAGAGGAATTTATCTTCTCAGATTTACTGACAGTAATTTAAAAAAAATAAGATGAACACTCAATGAATACTGTAGCAAATGCGGTACAAATATAAATTTGTAAAGACAGATTGTAACCTCACAATTGCCTCAAGCAAGACCTAAGTGTGCACTAACACCAAAAGGCAGACGCCTGAGCCCTTTTTGTAGCCTGTTTTCTGAGCTGGACTAGAGCTTGTGACATGCTCTAAGGTATCCCTATGCCTCTGGTTGCGTTTCCATCAATGACAGTGTCTCACATAGGTCTTAAATCTGTCAGCACTATGTGGGTGTCTTGGACAGCTTAAGGAAGCTCAAGTGACATCAGGCTCTTACGTGCAGGCTACTGGTTTAATTTGTAGAAGTTTAAACTCCCATCACACCCAGCGAAGATCTAATCAACACAGATAATAGAGTCTAAAGAGCATTTCAGCTGACCAGGATCTAGAAAAGTGTTTTCTGTTCCTGAGTATGTCTACTGCATAAGAGATACCTTGTGTAGTCAACCTGCCGTCAAATCTGCTGCTCTAGAATAGGATGCCAGTCCTCTGTCACATCTGCTGCCTAATGCAGGTGTGCTTGAGATCATGAAGCATCTAACCTGAATTACTCCACTGGACACAGGTTTAGAAGATAAATCTAATTTATCTCTTGGCTCTGATACGACTGTTTTCACTAGGTCTCTATTGGCTGAAATAGAGGTTTATGTAGCTAGTGCTCCAACAGGTATTTTTTACCAAAACATTAATTTAGGCATTTTAATCCTGGAATTAGTCTCTCACAGTCTGTATTCCCCTCTGAAGTACAATATTGCAATCTGTGGCATCGTACTCAAGATTGAATTGACGTTATGAGGCCTGATTTAAGATGTCAAGTTGGTTCTAAAAATGTATCTGAAAAAAGGAGTTTGTATCAAAATCCTCCATCCACTTTGAGAACATCTGCAATTAGTACCTTGTTTATGTAATAACAAAAAAGGATAAAGGCAGGCATTGTCAGGCATTTTTACACATAAACTGCCCTTCTTTCATAAAACTACCACGTTTTATGACATTAACAGATAATCCTCATTTTTAATGAGTCAAAATTAAAAAAAGTCAAGAACTTATATAATTATAATAAAGAAAGCTTTACCACCTCTAGAACAGAGAGACATATTTTTTGTAAAGACAAACTTTCAGAACCAGACTTTAAAACATTACCAAATAAAATACTGCAATTACATGCACCCAGCTCCCCCTTCTAAGAATTCAAATAAGTATCTTTGTGAAAAACAGAAAATAAAGCATGCTAAGCAGTACTCTGAGTTTCTGTGGTTTTGGAGGTTTTTTGATTTGTTTTGGGTTTTTTTGCGCAAGTAACTGTGTGTTGTACTTTCACAAAAGATGCACACTCATTTTGCAGATGCTAGAGGAAAGATATCTTACTCTGAAGTTGATTCTTTTTCAGACAAGAAAAGTGTTAACAAGACTTGACAATTATTTTGCAGTGCTTGACATGCTATAATGTATCTTAACATACTGTGAGTAGTATCTGTTCTAAGGAGCTTAAAAATCATACTGCATGTATGGAGTACTAAGACAGAGAGAACAGCATCAAAATCAAATGATACTTTTTTCCTATAACAAAAGTCTTTTGCTTGCTTACTGAAGTAGTAAAAAAGTAAAATACGCATATCATTGCCTGGTAACTCTACCATTGACATGACACAGTAGCAGGGGAAGAATTCTTCCCTAAAACAGCTGATAAAAAACTTATGTCCTAGAATTCTTTTATTTTATTGAAGTCAAAAAGTTCCAAGATAACAACAAGTCTTTAACCAAGTCTTGAAGAGGAAAATCACTAAGACCTCAGATCTGATCCTAAACTCAACATCTGATCCTAAAGTTCTAATTTTATCCTCACTTCTTTCAATTGAAATGTTGAATAGATTTTCCTTTCCTCTACAGAGTATCAAAACCAAAGCAAAAAAATTCAAAGAGAATTTCACTTATCATTAATTGACTGAAAAAAAAACTGCCAAAAGAATTTCTAATGAAAAAATGTTTTTAATAACAACAGTTAGAGTCATTAAATTCTCTTAATTGGAAAAAAAACCCACACCTATTTTAGGATTCATTTCAGTCAAATTGCCCCTTGAAATGTGAACAATTGTTACTAACAGTTTCTGCAGAGCACAGAAATATATCAAGGGGCTTTAATGATACTCTCATGAGTAAAATATGAATTATGGTAATAAAATAAAAGCACTTGCAACTGCACTGATGCAGCACAACAAGAGAAAAGCGTGCATATAAAATGTTAGGTCAAACCAGAGAGGAACATAGACATCAAGAAATGGATTCATGAACTTCTGAGAAGACAGGAACAGGGTCGCTGCTGCAGGCAAACACACAAAAGCAAGGTCTGGCCCAAGAGTTATTTTGCTGTATGGGCAAGAAAAGGAAAAAATGGCCGATTTTTAAAGATTTATGGAAGACATGGCCAGCTGTGAACACAGTCTCTATGGAAAGGGGAAGACATCTAAAATGATTCCCTTATGGTCTTGAACTTTTATGAGAATGTGACAAGAATGAAGGAAGAAAAAAAAACAAGTAAAAAATAAGGAGGTAAATTTTGGCGATGTTCAACCAAATTTGACAGTAATATAACCAAGATAAACATAAAGAGAAGTGAGATACGGGTTTAGACAGAAAAAGACAGGTCAGGGAAAAAAACGTAGATTTTTGCATAAATATGAGTTAGAATCACTTCTGCATTATGATATGTTCCTATTTATATTTACTTTCTGATATATCATTATGTGATCACATGGTTAAACTATACTATGAATTCATGGAAAATGTGTTAAAAAAGGAGAAATAACCATTTCTGGATTTAAATTGATAATTTTATAGCTGCTAATGTGATTGGAATAAATACTTTAAAAGACCAATATAGGAGAATGTTCTAAACTCAAGGCCTAAATAGCCTGAAACCTCTCATGTGAATCCCAAGTAAAATCTCAGAATACTAGTTAATTATTTTTCTATCAGCACCAGCTTAACTAGCTTAACTTCTCATCAGCAATGCACTCAAATGTTGTCATATATAATGGTAATCTCTGGAGAGTCTTCTTTTAATGAATCTCCACTTGTCTCAGATTTCAGGCCTTTTTTTTTTTTTCCCTAATGCTTACTCAGTTGATATATCTGTTTAAACTATGACATCCATAATATTTTTAAAGAAATATGAAATGAATGACAGTTCACAGTCATAAATATTGGTCACAAAGGAAGAGAGGTAAATCACTGTGCCAAAGTTCTGAATTTTCCAAATTAATATAAGTAAGGCAAAACATGTTTCTAAAGTCACTACTGATATTCTGCCTCTGGTTTACTAATTAGGCTGTCCTGAAAAACATTCTTCTTATTTGAACCTGATGATGATGACTACCATGGCAGCCGTTAGCAAGTATCTAGGAAGTTATGCAAAAAAACAAGTCATTCTGAGAAATACAGAGGAGGAGGTGAAGTAGCATTCTATTTGATAAAAAAAAATATATATATATTTAATGAAGATGTTACAAGCCAGTGATCCTCAGTGGAGAAATATTTTGAAAATGGACTAATAATAGTGTTCAATAGTATCAGTAGAAGTTAAGTGTTATACGTGGCTTTGAAAATATCAACAACAGACCAGTGTTTTCACTAATACAGTGAGGCAGCCATAAAGCAGATGTGGTGCTCTAAAGAGCACTGACAGACCACAGGAGGCATGGCTAAACTTTCCTTCATTGTATCGAAAATCTCAACTGTCAGACCATTTGCATGGAAGTTATTAGGAGGAAGTCTGTATCTACCCTTGAGGAGAAAAAATAAGACAAGCTCCTTAGCCTTTCCTTATGAGACTCTATATGGCAAGAGTTGCAGTAAGTATGAAGAGACGAGACTCCAAACAACTTGATGAAACTGCATTTGAAAAGGGGAGAAATAGAAAAGAAAAAGATGGAAGAAACTTAAGTTCCTTTAGTCATATACATTTTTATTTTTCTCAAAAAGGAAGCTACCTAAAATGTACACAGTTGTTTTGTGGTAGCTTTTTATCACTTCTGCACAGTCATGTAAAGAGTTTGGCTCTAGTCTTTCAAGAACATAAAGACCTTAAATTGGGGGTGAGGGCAGGAAATAACAAGTTATTGGAGGAAGATGTCTCTAGAAACATTTTAAACTGATTATATAAACATCTGAAACTATTCTGATATTGAAAGAATAAAAGGTCACTACTATTTTTTTAAATGTAAGCATTTTGTATGTAAGCATTTATTACTAAGATATTGATTCTTCAAAAAAAAAAGTGAAGTAAAACACAAAGCTGTATCTAAAGATAATTCAAATTAAGTAGTGCTTTCCAACTGCCTAACTGCAGAAGTCTTAACCTCCTCCAAGCTGAAAATCCTACTCTTCTCAGATACAAAGAGAAGTTCCCATTTAACCCTCACATAAAATAAAAGAACAATCATGATCTAAAAATTGGAACTTTTCTGTAATTATTTATGAATCATAAAAGATCTGCAAGCCTTAAAGTCTATTTGCAGTGCATAAGTTTTGTGCCATAGAAGAATCACCCCAAAAAAGAGCCAAGAAAAAAAAATATTTTTAATGATATGTAATAATAACAAATTACTTCCCAGTAATTTCCTCTTTCATTTATATCTCTAAGAAAGTATAAAATAGTAATTTTTGGCCTATTTTAAAACCCCATGATAAGAATGTTTTGAAGTAATTTCGGAGCTGTAAAATAGAATGCCTAACATAAAAAAGCAAAATTATATATTTTTGTTCTATCAGTATCTGCTAGCCATAGGGAAACACAATTTACACACTGACACTATCCCATACAACATAATACAGTGATGTAACAACATTTAGCACCACAGAACAACCTGAAATCTCCAGTATTTATAATTCAGTTCAAAACCAATTCAATAAATCTATCCGTGGAAAAAGCTCTTGAACCAAAGGCAGCAAGTCAATGTAAAGAATATTTCTTTACGAAGAATGCATCCATAAAGGATGGAGATACTTGGATTTTAGCTCCACCTCCCCCAAATATCTAACACCCTTCTCTTGAATTAACCAGAGAGGAGGTTAAATATTGAATGAAAAATTATGGCAAAGAAATCAGACTTCTTAACTGAAGAAATTAAATTTAAAATGTTTTCACAGGGAAATCTTATCTATATTTGCTGTCCCAGTGAATCTTTCTCTTTGGTTTGCAGCTACAGAGAACACTGTTATTTCCAAAAATAATTCATTATCATTTAATTGGCAAAGGGAAGGAATCACTGTTCTCTTTTTTCACTTTTAGTATTCATCATTTATTCAAAATAAAACTATTCATTGTACACCAATATCAGAATGATGGCATATGTAAACACTGAGTAAAACAGTCAAAGAACAAAGAAATGTGAGTCAACTATAGGAAAGGCGACTGAAAACAACATTTAGCACCACAGAACAACCTGAAATCTCCAGAATTTATAATTCAGTTCAAAACCAATTCAATAAATCTATCCATGGAAAAAGCTCTTGAACCAAAGGCAGCAAGTCAATGTAAAAAATATTTCTTTACGACGAATGCATCCATAAAGGATGCATTATGATGAATCAGATGAATTATGCCACAAAAGTTCTTATCTCTTTGTTATGATTACAAAGAGAGTCTAGACAACAAGTTCAGATATCATTGTTTTAGACATTTGCATTTGCTCAGATGATTCTTATCTTTTGAATTTAATTATACTTCAAATGGAACTACAGACAGATGATTGGATTATTAAAACACAGAATCTGTCACTTTGGCACCCAAATTCTGCAAAGCTGAGTGTAAAGTCTTCAGTCTCTGTTCACATTGTAGAATTTCAAGCCTAGGACTGACATGATATGCAGAGCTCCATTCAGATAGCATTATCTTCATTTCACTTACGCTTCTGAGTACAGGTAGTTATGCAAAGTAACTTAGCATAGATATAAACAGTTTATTTTAAAAAGTAGGTTCTATTTGGTACTTCCTATCTTTATAGAAATTGGGCATCTTCGTTTCCACACACATAATATACAGAAATTATCCATTTTGTTTATTCTTGAATTACAAATGCTACAAACTACCCTTGTAAACGTATATACTATAGTATCCTTTCTTTCTGGTGACTGACTGTGAAAATAGAACAAGCAAATAACACCAAAATAAATTCAGAAAATATTTTTCCAGTAGATGCAAGTACTATGGCAACTTTCAGAACAGTCTTTATTCTGTAGTCTATTAATTTGAACTAGAAACTCAGGTTGAAAAATGTAGACAGAATCATTTCATATTTCCAGAAGAAACAGTAATTGAGTTTATTACATTACTTTATACAAAACAAAAACTTTTTGACACTAAAAAATATTCTTGAAGGGAAAAGAAAGACTCAAAAGCTAAGCTAATGGGCTGTCCTGGTTTTGGCTAGGATAGAGTTAATTTTCTTCATAGTAGCTCATATGGTCTATGTTTTGGATTTGTGCTGAAAACAGTGTTGACAACACAGGGATATTTCAGCTATTGCTGAGCAGTTCTTACACAGAGTCAAGGCATTTTCTGCTTCTCACACCACCCCTTCAGCAAGTAGATGGGGGCTGCACAAGAAGCTGGGAGGGGACACAGCTGGGACACCTGACCCCAACTGACTAAAGGATATTCCATGCCATATGACTTCATGCTCGGCGTATAAAGGTGGTGGAAGAAGGAAGGGGGGGAATGTTTGGTTACTTCCCAAGTAACTGTAACACATGATGGAGCCCTGCTTTCATGGAGATGGCTGAACACCTGCCTGACAATGGAAAGCAGTGAATGAATTCCTCTTTTTGCTTTGTTTGTATGCGTGATTTTTGCTTTCCCTGTTAAATTGTCTTTATCTCAACCCATGAATTTTCTCACTTTTACCCATCTGATTCTCTCCCACATCCCACTGAGCAGAAGTGGGTGAGTGGCTATGTGGTACTTAGTTGCCAGCTGGAGTTAAACCACAACATGGGCCAAGTGAAGTACAAATCATATGGAAACATCAAATGTGGTAAATGTCTATCTGGAAATCTTCTCTAAATTCTTGTGCATCAGTTCTGAGGTCTGAAATATTACTTCCTAATAAAATGTACCAATAACACGCACAGAAATAAAGGGCACAGATGCATAAATAAATTGCATGTATTCAAATAGATTACAAAATACGAATAGATAAAATCAGGTAAAATCTTAAAGCAAAATTTTAACAATTGAGAAATTGAGAGTGACTTCCATGATGCACAAAGCATAGTAGCTAAACTTTTTTGACTCTTAAGTAAATATAATTTCAAAAGTCAAAATAAATTTTAATCTAAGTTTATTTAAATATTATCTATGGGAAAGAGGAACACATGTTCCATTCTGTGTTATCAAGAGGAAATGATTGGAAAAGCTACTGTTCCACATATTTTACTGCTGCAACTTCTGCAAATGCATTTTATTTCAAGATTATCTTAGTGAAAAGCTTAAGAGGCCATACTAGTGCTTGTTCAAGAAAGCTTAAGGGCTGAATAATAAAAGCATACCAAACTGTGATTTTTCTTTGCTTTTGAAGAATTATATAAGAAATACTTCCCCTGTATCCACCCCAATCATGGAAAATTAGTTCCAGATGATTATACTACCTAACAACCATTAAATCTAATAGCTATGCATGCCTATGCATTTATACATCTGTAAAAATATGTGTGTATAGAGATAGACAGTCTAGCTAAATATCTATTTGCTTTCTATGTATGTGTACTAGGTGTAATATATACACGCATTTAAAGATAATATAAATATAATACTCCCACATATCCTTCTTAAAGTGTGAAGTTAGGCATAATCAACATCTGTTGCAACAGCAATACCAGATTATTATTTACTAGAAAAGCACAAAGATAACAACCCTTCTAGTAAATATGAATATTTTGATCAGCACATGTTCTGCCCATCTGCTGAAATCTTAAAGCAAATTGAAACAAGATTAATGAACATTTTTCTTCAAGTTATTCATGCAGTTTCTGTCATCATTAGGAAGTCTCACTTGAATTAGCTAAAAAATAGTCTCCCCTTCTTCCTATTTTAAATGACAGTGATGTGCAGAATGTGTTTTATCTCATTGTTTGATCAAATGTCTCTGTATTGAGCAATTCACCCAAATAAATGCAAAAAGGGACAATCACATAATTTTCAAATTGAATAATATGTTTTTAAGAAACTTAATTCAACTGGAATGACCAACTGGGGAAGCATGCTTTGAAGGACACGAAATAGTGCCTGCCTTACTCATTTACAGTAAATTGTGATGATATGTGTATTGACACGAGTTGCATTACTTTGCTGCTTCAGTATATGTTGATAATTTTGTCTTATTGCTGGCACTTTCTTGTTAATTTTTCCAGAAAGATGTTGTTGTTCTTAATTTGTATCAAATAATTTTTGTGTTTACACTATACATACAGAAATTTCTCTAAGACAAAGTCTCAGATCCACCATCAGAAGAGAAGGCCTGACTTCTGCTGATCAATGAAGATGTATGTTTTGTCACAAAAAAACATGTATTTGTTCTCTGTGCTATCTATTTGCGTGTTTGAGGCATACGTCACAGAAGAGCTAAACTGGTTTGGCAGAAATAAACACTGCCTATAGGGAAAACAGAGATGCAGAATAGTCTTCATTTAACAAACAAATTCTATTTTATGGAAACCATTGATATGAATCTATTTGCATTACTTCTTAACCATTTGCAATTTCCAAAACAGTACTATTCAAATGGTATTATCATAAAAGTTTTACAATTTGTATAGATAGGACTGAAATCCAAACGGATAGTAGAACGCTTCCAAAAGCTGACTTACATGATCCATTAGTTCACGAACCATTCCATTCCACTGTCCACTGGCATCTTCTTGGGCTCCATATTTTCCGTCCTCCACCAGTCTAATCTCATAGGAAAATCCAAGGATAGTAGACAGCTCCCTGAGGAGGTCAATGCAATAACCTTCAAATCGATCATTTCCATACAAGGGTTTGTCAGATTTCTTGAACATAACATATGGCTCTTCCTGTAGAAATTAAAAAGACAGAATGACTAATGAGCTCCTCCAACAGCTTTCTTTTCTTTTTAACCTGAAGTATTACACTGTCACGATACCACTCCCTGCACAAAGAACTAAAACGAAAAACTAAACTGTCAGCTTTCAGTTACGTCTGTCTAAAGTCTTTATCTTCAAACTGAAGTTAGTCAGAAGATCCTCTTTTTCATTTTTATTTGAAAAAACGACACTGTAAACACCACAGACATATCTTCAAGGGATTCATATAAACACTAATTTTAGAAGTGCTCCTTAATAAGTTACACTACACGCTAATGTCAAATGCATTGCTTGGATAGATGTTGTAAGCCTGTTAATATACAGAAATAATGTGCTTTGGCAATTGAAAAAAAAAAACTAACTCACACCCCAAAAATCAATCAAATGCTTTAAGCGTTAGGTTTTACACTTTTTCTTTAGATAAGTATTTTAACTGTTTTCTCAATGCTTTGTTAGGTAAAGTATAGAATACCCAGAGGGAGAAGAACAAGTCAGTGAAATCACCTACTGTTCTGTTGCCTCAAGCTTTAGGCTGCAATTTACAAGACTGCAGCAAAATCAGAAAAACATTGATTCAAAAAGCAAATTCTATGATATACATTCCATGAAAACTTTGTTTATTTTCATTAAACACTTATTTTCTTGTATTTAATTTAAATTACAATGTGACATTTTTGCATAATGTGTATGCAAACAGAACACCAAACAAGTTAAAATGATTGGCAGAACATTCAGAATTACGGGAAGAAACAACTTTTAACAAATTATAATATTTTTACATCTGTTTCTTTATATAGGCTAAACTTCCTCAAACATATAGCTGAAGGGAAAAATACAAAAAACAAGTGGTAGAATTTTCCACTATAATACGGCACCAATATTCATGTTGTATTTCATGGGTTAAATACACAACTCAGTCTTTACTCATCTTTTAGACAGGCTTTTTTCATTTTTTACAATAATAAAAAAGTAAGCACCAAGTAAGGTAAAACAAATGGCAGTAGATGCTATTACTACACCAAATGTAAGTCTCATTGTATAATCAGATAAACCGTCCAGGCTAACTTAATAAAATTCATAGAGCCCTAAACATGCACCTCAGCACTCAGCAGAGTTAAAGGCACTTGATTCTACAGGCATCTGACAGCTTGAATAGCGATTTCTTACCATTACTGATGTAAACATCTATCTTGAGGTGTCCCATGATTTAAGCATTATATCTATTTAGTATATAAAATTTTACTCAAAATGCAAGGAAGAAAGCAGCTATATCTCTTGCTCTTAAAAGTGTGTTCAGAATATGTATGATCCCCTGTTGCCTCTTAAACTTTTTTCCTAAATAAAACAAACCAAGACTCTGCTGAGATTTTATTTTTATATACGTCTACTGAAATTAATAAGGTTACAGCCATATTTTTAGAAAGTACATCACTGATCTTCATACAATTAACAAGGAGTGCAACTTTAAATAAATTGTCCAGAGAAAATACTAGGATGTTTTGACAGAAACTTTTCAAATAATAGATAGGCAAATGACTCCAGGAGAGCTCCTCTAGACGTAATACTGACAATTACAAAGACCTGACTGAAAACATGAAAATTGAAAGCAATTTAAATGTCAAGGATCATTGAATAATTCGTGAGAAGCAGAGACAGTGAGAGAACAAAAACTATGTATGAAAAGAGTTGTTAATAAACTTAGACAATTGATATGAAATATCTCATAGAAAACAACTGTAAGGAAAATAATCTTTCAGGTAAAAACGGAATTCCTTAAAGAAAGCACACTACCAGCCAAGCAGAATCTACGCTAAGACAAAACACAGAAAGTGCCGAGAAAGAAGCAACAAGACTCAAACATGAATTCTTCAGTGAAGTGAAACTCAGAAAAGGAAGTATGGAGGAAGCGAAATGTAACTCAGAATATGAAGGACAAACAGAAAAGCAAACAAACATAAAACTTCTGCAGGGACAAAAGAACAAATACCAAAGCAAAAAATAGAGTACAATTAGCAATCAATATTAAGGATAAAAAGCGGCATTCTAGAAGCAAGGATAAAAGGAAATTCTAGGAACAAGTTTATGTATTGCCCAGCAGGAAGAGAAAACCATGAAATGACATTACAAAGACAATAAAAGAGTTACGATTTTCCTGTGCCTGTCTTCTCTGAAAAGACTAACGCTGGTCAGATAATGTACAAAATTAGTACAAGAAACACACATGAAAGTGTTTAGACTAAAGTAAGGAGAGATAACTTCACTGAGTCCTTGAAGTGGAAGTATTTTCAGGAAGTTTGGACCTGATGAATTTACAGGACTGGGTTTAGCAACTTCAGATCCATTAGGAATTATCTTTAAGAATTAATGAGGCTTTAGGAGACTGTAAAAGGCTTATCTTCAAACTCTTGCCAATCCAAAAAACTTCACAAACTGGAGAAAGGAGGCCTATAAAATTGTAGGCTGATTAATGCAAGTTTTTGAGCAAAACAGTATTTTTATACTCATCAAACTGTAAAACTATTTCATTTGTGGGACCCTAAAGCTAAGAGAATACAGAGAAGGGGAAAAGTTCAGAAAAGTCATCACACCACGTTATATGCAAAGTCATCCTGTCCTTCCTAAAAATATGAAGAAAATTTGACTGTGCAGAACTGTGCACTTCGTTGAAAGAGATTCATTATCAGTCTGGAAAGCTGTAAGAAGTAATATTCCTTTAGATGGTACAGTTAAATATTTCCACTTATTCTTCAACAGAAAATATGCTAATTGAATGTGTATTCAGATTTAACAGTACTTAATTTAAATATATTATCCCATACCAATAGGGATTAAATACTCAATAAAATTGTTTAGCTACAATTTAAATCCTAAAATATATTTCTGAAGATGTAAAAAACCCTGTTTCACACATAAAAAAGCTCAGACTTGTGCCTCCCATTTATAACATTCTATACACACCCCCGCAGACATTATAAAATTCCTATGTAACTTGGAATGCTCATGTACACAGATCCTAGACATTTGCTCTCTGACTTGTTCAGATATTTGGAATTACATATCCCCCAGTCTCTCTGGAATCTTGACAAGATTCTTGACAACAGTTTTACTTCTATCTTCCATTCCATGCAATCCTGAATTAGATGGGGAAGAATTTAATACGTGCAATGTCAGGAAGGCAGTATAATTGCCAATTTATGCTTCTGTGTCTCTGTGCTTTTATGTCTCCTTTACTTAACAAGGACAGCAGGATTTTCTTTATTAAGCCATCCAGCTCATCCAAAAATTTTTCCATATTTTCCTAAGACCATTACATTAATCCTCAATCGCTTTATCTGTTCTGCTAATACTTTTTTACACTTTTTTAAAAATAAATTTTGCAGCACTTTCTGGAATTTATAATTCCAGCTCCATACTCTTATTATTCTTTACTCTGACCAGCTTGGATAAGGGCTACTATAGTCTCTATCCTACTATTTAATAATTACAATATTTTGTTATGGAAAAAAAGCTTTTGCTGAGAAGACTGATCAACGAGCTACTCATACTCTCTTAATAGTTTCACAATCCTTACATTAAACCTTTACTTAATGCCTCTTGCTGCTTTTCCTTATAGTCTTCCACTGTCCAAAACATTTGCTTTTTGTCTTCAGACCTTTTATCTGCCATGTAAAGCATTTTCTTACTTAGCTTCAAAAGGATTCATCTTCAGTTTATCACGAAGTGATTTTTGGCAGCTTCATCTGTGATAGCTCTTATTAACCCCAAATTTTTCTCTAGCTCTTCTCTTTTTGCTCTGGTAATATAACACACTTTCTAAATATTGAACATAGCATTTATGTATTCTGACCAAGTCTATGCAAAGGATCTACTACATGCTTTATTTGTTTAAGTTTTAAATCTATAGTATGGACTAATGTAAAACTGGTTGCCAAGTACACTCTCATGAAAGTATCTATGCATTCAGCATATGATCACCATTGCTTCTTGGTGGATTATCACTTCCACCAAAATCTCTCACTAGGGCAACTATCATCGATTAGGTAGACAGAGTATTTAAACTGATTCATAAAGATCTGCAACCGACTTATACTTATTTTAATACTGTTCACTATTTAATTTTGCCCTTCACCTCCTGAAAGCATGACCCTTCAAAATTACTAGACCGCATCATAAAACTAATTAGTCAGACTGGTTTTCAGAGTGTTTACAAAATATTCTTCAAAATCTTCTAAATAGTTTCAACTGAAATTAACAGTCTTTCAACTGGATACATCTACCCAGAAATAAACAACACATATACCTTCTCCTTAGCATCTTTATTATTGCTTAGAATTACATGAAGAAAAACCATTGAATAAGCACTGTCTATACACAGGTACACCAAGCAAAATATTCCTGAACAAGTCCTCACGCAGAGACAATGTTTCAAGAAAACTTGCCTCCTCTGAATTAACTTAGGCTATAGGAGAGGGATTCTACCATCTATTTTTATTAAGCATGCTTGTCTTGAAATAAGAGCAATCAAAGGGAGAGTTGTTGCACTTTAAAAACAACCCTTTTCTTCATCCAGATTAATATTTCTTCTTGTTTAGTTTATGCTTGATGTGTGAAATTTGCCAACTTTGTACCAAACCTTTGACCAGCTCAGTAGTAAGGAATTACCCAAGTTTATACATATAGAAATACTTAGAATATGGAAATGAGTAAAAAGATAAAGGGCACTGGAAATAATGTGAGAGATGAAAAGGATGTTGGTAAATAAAGTTTTGATATCATTAGCTTACATTTGAAATTGGGACGTTAGCTAAATTGATGTTTTCTCACAAGATTTAAATCACGGAAGTTTATAAAAATTGTGCAAGAACAAATTGAGTCTACATTACACATATTCAGAAGGTTCACCTATATAATCATACATCTAATTCTACAGTTAGGTAATACATGGTATTTAAAGTAAATATTTTTAGAAAAAAAGAAGAAATGGAAAGGGTGTAATTTCAATGCCAACAGTGAGAGGGATATACCGAGCAAGAGTATCCTTATGTATCCGTGCCTAGAAACACGCAGTATACTCCTCCAACTTTCTGTGTATATCTCTATCACCAAACTATCAATTTATTCTGAAATCAAACACTGGTTTTGTTTCAACTGGTTATGTTTCATATCAATAGCTTTTTCTCTGAAGGCAAAGTCTTCACACCACTAATTCCTTATAAAATGATACAGTTTAGAACAAAAGCAAACAACTAGAAACTTTGATATTTCACTGGAGATAAAATGCCAATATTTCTAGCACTCAGGACAATAACAGATAACTGAGATAACTCTCTCTTTGGTATCTACTGCAAATAAATTCTCTTCAGTGCTAAGCAGCCACATTGCACCTGAATGAGATAGTCACGTGAACAGTTAGTAGCCTAAAATACTCAGTTTGGCTAACTCTACGAACATGATCCTGGGTTATCCGGAGAATGCAATCACCCTTTTACACTTGAGTGGCTGTAAATATTCTGTCAACGTAATACAGGTGAGCATTTTGGAAAAATTTAGCACTGCAGAGTTGAAAATCATTTTCTTGCATATGCTATCAAGACTATTTTCACTGGTTCTCTCAATAACGTTACAGCACCATTAATGTTATGTCAGTTAGATTTCAACACATAAATATTGAAAACAGGTCTTCCAAGTCAGAGCTGTCCTCATGATTTTCAGCAAGTTTCTGCCAAGTGTGCTGGCTTCTTCAAGCTCATCACATGTCTATGTGTTTTATTCAATAACCATAGAACAAGAATGTATATCATGTCTGATTAGATTAGTCTGAGTTTGTTTGGAAAACATCAGTGTATGTTATAATAACCATTTTATATAAAGGCTGTTGAAGAAAAAACAGGAAACTAACCAACAACTCATTGTACAAGGGTCACTGAACTTGACCATGTATACCAGCCTACTGAATCTGTCCATGGCTGCTAACATGCAAGGAATCAACTTTAATCTGTGTATCAGACTGCCAAAAAAATGAGTGTTTCAGTGCCAGAGGAGAATTTTCACATTATGCAGAATTTATATTCTGTAGTTCTGAGATAAGTATGATTTTAATAACATTAAAGTGAAACAGACCTTTAAAGCTGTATATGGTCTTGTATCCTGTTCTTGAAGCTTGACTGTAGTTTGGACGCAATAAGTTGCAATAAGATGTTTGTTTTTCAAGTGCAAAAAGTATCATGACTATTTATGAAATGGTGGTCATGATTGTGTGGATTGTGTGACTTTTTACATTTTTTCCCGCCCATGGGGACCTTATGTGGACTGCAAGTTGGATCTTGCAGAGGAAACTTGCCATTTAAAAATCACAAGGACAAAGGAAATAAAACATGATATCAACACATTCGTCAACAACTGTTCATCCTGTAACATAAGAAAATCCAACACACTTGCAAAGAGGTTTCTGAGGAGTAAATAAAATTTAAAAAAACTTTAGGAACAATTTTGTCTAAAAAAAAAAAATCTATATGAAGCATGTATATAACAGGATGGAATCTTTCCTTTTCAGAAATGTGGTTTTCTATCTTAGTAGTCTTTAAATTCAGATGAAAGTAGTTCTGCAATACTTTGCAGAACTCTCAAAAATTTAAGAGTATCATGAGTGGATAGCGTTTTATTCTCAGAGATTTTTCTAGTCCAGTGAAAGAAGGTAAGTGAAAGACAGTCAATTCTAGTGACTCGAAAAGTGTTATAATATAAAGTGATCTTGTTTTATGAATTGCAGGTTTGTGGCTAGTTAAAAAAATATCTAATTTATGTGGCCTTTATCTCAGCACAAGGAAAACCAATTATCTGCAAAAGCAGCTAACTAGTGCTTCGCTGACTTCAAAGAAAGAAGTTCTTGTTCAGTACAAAACATCACGAGAAGCAAAGTAAGAGAGGTTGCAAGGTAGAAAAAAAAAATATTAAAAACTTACTAATGATAATTGCCAGGATAAAAATATGAGAAGAATTAGAATCATGATGATAAAGTCAGCAGGAAAATATGGATCCTCAGAATAGTTAAATTTCTTGTTTCATCCATTAAGAAAAGACCAAGTTAGCTAAAATATTTGTATTTCTTGTTCGCTTGTCATATATTCATTGAATGATTCCTAGTCAATGTTGTAAAGGATATATTCAAGGATGAGACACCATTTATAAATATATGTCACTAAGTAGTACTACACATGTCTATGTAACAGAAAGTAAAATCAGACTTTTATAATCATAACAGACAGTAATCTGACTGTAACATAGAGCAGACTGACACAGTCAATACTAAAATTAGCTGAAATAAATAAATAAAAAGTTAAAGATCAAAATATAAATACCTAACTCAAACTCACCGAAAGCATTTTTCATATCAGATCAATTAACCAATAAATAATTACAGAATTAAGAGTTAATTTTAATTAAAATAAAATTATCACAACTTCATTACGTTTTTCACACATAAGCTGACAGCAGGACAAACCTGCCTTGAAATGAACATTTGCAAAATAATGGAGCGTTTGAGAAAAACATAGAAATAGATCAAAGAAAGTTTGCATAACAGATAATAATTAATCCTATATCTTTCTTTTCTATTTAAGCAGTTTGACTGCAAAATGTAAGTTTCTTGAGTTCACATTACATAAAATTTTGCAGTGACATTTACACACGTTCATATACATTCAAGCCTGGCTGGCCACAGTTTAGCCCTAATCTAGTAATCCTTTCTGAAAAGCAAAGTATTAAAATATTTCGAAGTGTCCAATCAGTACATATTTGTGATTCTTTTCAGTGAGCCATTTTTTATTTTTCAACACTAACCCATTTTCTTACATTGACCAGTAAGAAAAAAAAAAAACAAACCCACATTTCTTTTTTTGGCAACACAAATATTGGGTGAACAGTAAATAAATAGGAGGAGACACTGTGCAGGCATAGATTTTGGTAATATGGTCTCAAGACAGTAGTGCATATTTTAACATTTTAAAGCAAAGCTTTGAGAAACTGTAATGAAAATCATAGCTTTAAGAAAGATATTTACCTGAGAACGCCTGTTTGGAGTATTTATTTACTTAATTTCATCCAAAGGTCAGCATGCTACAAACTTCAAGATCCAAGTAGTCATTTAATTTCTCATAAAACTAAACTATCTCCATGGAAGCTTAATACAGAAGACACATACCCTCCCCAAGCCAGATAAGTACTAAAAGTGAGAATGCAGATAAACTAGTAAATCACAGAATCACAGAATCACAGAACAGTAGGGGTTGGAAGGGACCTCTGTGGGTCATCTAGTCCAACCCTCCTGCCAAAGCAGGGTCACCTACAGCAGGCTGCACAGGACCTTGTCCAGGCGGGTCTTGAATATCTCCAGAGA
>Ga0065711_1001095_pt1 | contig 48432 bp, 27 predicted proteins | sample Hoacrofraction12_FD_59098 | JGI IMG/M metagenome (GOLD analysis project Ga0065711, IMG submission 59098) | Hoatzin crop microbial communities from Cojedes, Venezuela - Epithelial fraction 12 v2 (version 2) | ecosystem: Host-associated > Birds > Digestive system > Esophagus > Crop | place... | reverse complement strand
GCGTGACGGCACATGGTATGGAATACCGGGCTCTGTTTGGCCAGGTGGGGTCAGCCCCCACCCCCCGGCTGTGCCCCTTCCTGGAGTCTGGTGAAAATTAACCCTGTCCTGGCCAAACCCAGGACACTGACTTTTTAAGAATTCATTGTTACTGATATTGTTCAGTTTGGTCACCAGGCCAAGAAGAAGCACTCTGGAGGTATTAAACTCTCAAGTATGAGATTTATGTATTGGAGTACCCACTTAGCTGACAGCTACCTTTCAGGGCTCTGCACACTGAAAATGCCCTGAGCTGTTGTGCAGCCTGGAGCTGGTAAGACCGCAGACTTCCATTTGCTGAAACCCGAGGCTGTGCTGTTAGCAAGTATGCTGTCAACAAAGCAGTGACTCCTTGGCAATTGCTTCGCAGGTACACACCCCATGAGGACAGCCTTAAGTACTTTCAATCTAGAGGACGTGGTGTCACTGAGTCAAAACATACTTGAGTTTCTAGGCCTGTGGTCACACAGCATAGTTATTTCAGTCAACAGATAGGAAAGTATGATTTTCGGAATGATAGTCCTCCTGCATTAGTCTGGTAAATCCCAGTGTTATGATACAAAAGAAAAACAATGTTCTTGTTATTTCTGGAGGTTTAAGGAGATCACTATACCCTGGGATACAATGGTACTTTTCAGCTGTTAATGCTTCTAAAACTCATTCAAAGCAGTATTCATATCCAAGAAAGATTACATTGTATTCTGCATGTATTAAACAATGTTCTGGGGGTAAATTCAAGGATACAAGTTCTTTCATTCTTAATTAAAAAAGAAAAAAGTAAAATGGATTGGGGTAGGAACTGTATAATATTTACTCGAGTAAATCAAGTGAACAAGAATGAAAAGCTGAACAGAAAATAAAAACATTAACCTCTGGCTTTCGACATAAAACACAAAGTTCAGGCAGCTGCAGATTAGCAGGAGGAACAGTAGATAAGGAAATTAAATATCTAAAGAATTGTATTTATGCCACCATCAGTGATGAAGTTAAAAATTAGAAGAAGATTCCTTAAAGTGAGAACAGAGAAGTCAGAGCTGGAATAAAACCAGAATCATAGGGCTATCTACACGGGCTGCATCCTCAGTTGCGCTGGCCTGCACAAGAACATGAGGTTCCCGTGTGTCATGGGGAGGATATGGAGAGGAAAATTAGCAAGTCATTAAGGAAATGACTGGTGAGCAGTTCGTGATATACTGCCAACATCAGCTTATTTGCATTGCTGAAGTTTGAAACAGGATGCTACCTGCAGCCTACATGGAGGGAAAGAGGCCTACGCTAATTATTATTCTGTTTATACCTGTAGGCTGCAGTGTTGCTCTGACTATCATTGTTAGTGGAAAATGTCGATAAATAAAGGACATAAAACATATATGTTTCAGCAAATGATAATCAAATGTATATTAGATTTATGATCCATTAAAATACGAGAAAGATTAGAAATAGCTGTAGCTACTGCTCACAAGATAGCCTTAGCAGGAGACTGAGAAATCAGTGTCTAGAAGGCTGACTTTAACTCCCTTGTTTGTGTATAGTTGTTTTGTGGTGGTTTCTTTGCTTTGCTTTTGAGGTCAAAGCAAAACTGTTACAAGATTGTCTCAATCAGAAAAGCGCACATGGAACACTTTGCAGCAGAATGCGGGAAGGATTTTGGTAGGCAACGTGTGAAGGCAGGTGCTGGAACTGGAAATGATGAAAATGCCTTTGACTGTTTTTTTAAAACTGAATGCTTATATTCTGCAATAACAAAGTGAAGAGCTTGACCTTGCTATTGTAAGTGCTACTGCAAGGCATTTAGAATGACTAAGATTCGAATAAGTGATGGGTTTTTTCAGTGCCTGGTGTATTGTTTAAACCTTTGCTCCTGTACTTCTCATCCCAGCACATCCTCCACAAATTGTTTATTTTTATGCAGCTTAACTCCCTGACTGATTTGTAAAACCAAACCGCGACCACTGTGGAGTCTGACACTGGCAAAGAAGGTGCACCAGGGGAGTGTAACATTTACCAATTTCCCCTCTTCTACAGACAGCTTAGCTGTTCCTCTTCCACCTGGGAATTAATTAGTTCCTCACATAAGGATATCTGTGACCTTTTGCCCAGTGAATACACTCATGAGGACATCTGTGCTGATCGATAGCTAGTTAAGCACTTTGAAATGTTTGGTCTGAAAGACACTATATAAATAAATGTAGCATATCTTTCTTCATATATCTCACAATATTTGTTCTAGGATGTGATTTGTGGAAGGTGCAGTGCATTCTCTTGCAGGGTTGGATTCTTCAGCCTGTAGCACCAATATCTGGACATGGATGAGGTTTTACTGGAAATATTACGTACTTAGGAGAAAAATCTATTTCATAGAACCTTTGCTTGTGCCAGGAAGGCATGAATTTGTCTACTTGCTTTTATGCATAGTACTTGTAATGATGGTATCTTTATTTAATTTTTTGGTTCATGACTTCCAGTTTTTAAACAGAGACAGTGTGTGGGCTATCTCCAGGATCTAGGGCACCACAAGTTCTGCAGCAGCTCCACGAATGTTCCTTCACTTAACAGATAACTGATGCCCAAGTGGCCTTTTCATCCCTTATTTCAGCTTGCTACGGGCCATTCTCTGCAGAATCATTTTGTGATCTCTGTCACCGGTCCCTGCAGGACTGTAAGTTTCTTATGGTTGTTTCACTGTGTCAGCTGCCTTTCCTGTAGCAAACTGGTTATAGCATTTCTTTTCCTGGCATTAGCATACTTCTGCACCCATATAACTGTTTCCCTTGTGTCCTATTGAGTCTTTTCTATTAACTGTGTCTTAGAATTTTAATGTTCAAGCCTGTTTCCTGATTTAGGTAAGTCTCAGTTAGCCAATTATATCATATTTCTCCTTACACACATGCAGTGCAATTTCAGGTCTCTGTTTTGCATTGCCTGTAGGTCTGCCTAGACTTCTTTTACGTGAGATACGATTGCTCCTCTCCTGTTTCTGCTAATTTTTCCTGACCAGTTTTGTTACCAGTGTCTTGGTTATTTGAGCTCTGCTGGCCTGTGGAACGAGCAGAGGGATCCTCTCAGTGAACGTCCCTGTAAGATGCTGTGCTCACTGGCCAGAGGGAACTGTAAAAAGCACTTGAATGTTTGAATCCAGCCAGATGTCTCTGTGAGTTAGCAGCACGCACAGTCAAAAGGGTTACTGGCTAGCATGTAGCCGTATTTAACAGGGAAAAAAAAGTTTTAAAGGGACCTACGGGAAACCGGTCCAAATTACTTACATGAGGTTTTACTTTTAGGCCACCAAGGAAATGGGAGTGTGTCTAGTTCAGCTCTAGGGTTCATGGGCACAAATATTATTCCCATAGGGCCAATAGTACAAAAAATGTGCGCGCTTGGTCACACCTGCTGCCACATTGCTCTGTAATCCCTGGGGTGGAGTGGGGAATAACTGTGTGACACCAGGCTCTTTGAATTTTACACTCGCCTTTACCACACAGTTTCTGCACGATTGGTGGCCTCCTGAGAATGTGTCTCTGTGGCTAAAGGAAAAAAGTGTACTGCCAAAGAAAACATCAAATAATTATGCCCTGATTTGGTATGAATAGCCTGAGAAAGACATGCAGAACCTTCTGCCCTTGGAAAAGTCTCATATATTTGGGGGATTTTCCCTATTGTTATGTTCACAAGTCAACACAGCTGTAAGTTCCAGATTTCTTTTCTCATTAATTCCACTAAAACACATTCAGTGGGGAGGAGCATGAAGTGTTTTCTCCTTTTCCTGAGAAAACAGTGCCAGGATGCGAAACAGAGCTGTGGCAGCTGTGCTTGCTCCCTGTGTTGCTCCTGCTGTGCTGCTCTGACCCTGGAGGCAGGCAGAACTCCAGGCAGTTTCCCTCCGGGAAGGGCTGACACTCATGACAGCCGGATCTTGTCTCATCTGTTGTGAAAAATATCAAGGGAATAACCAAAACTGCACCAAAAGCATCTTCAAATTCCTCTACTGCCTTGTCGCCTGTGTTTCTGAAATCACACAGGAACAGTTCAGCTGTTTTGGCCAAAGCTTTTCAGCTTGATGAGCATCCTTGGTTGACTGGTTTGTGGCACTTTGAAGCAGCCTGGACTTATTTCCAAAAACTGCATAGGGTTCGTCAGAGTCCTTCAGAATATCTAATATTACAATTTTAATTTTCTGGGATTATTGTGTGTGGATAAACTTTCAATTTTTTGTGCTTATCAGTTACAATTGGATATTGGCAGGCATGTGCTTTACCAACATCATTAAACTCAAATAACTTTTTTCCAAAGGTACGGTGGAATTGTGGAAGCTGCAAATGCGGCTTATTGTGCTCCATTAGAGAGTGAAAAATTTCACAGCTAAGCAGTTTTGCACTTGCTTAGTGAAGAAAGCAGTAGGTGTTGAAATTCTTTAGAGAAAATCCAGGTACACAATCATTATTAAAGTGCCTAACAGTATCAATCTCTCTTAACTGCTGTTATTCAAGGTAGTTTTCAAACTGCCTCTCAATGTTAAACCATTTTCCAGAGATATTGACAAATGGAAGTAATATTTAAGGTCATAACTTCTGTCAAAATTAATTCCATATGTCATTAGCTCAGGATTCATTTATGTCAGAGGAAGGGTCCGATCATGCAAGTCTTGTATACCAAGTATACACTCCTTTCAGATGGGAATTTCTGGTGGCTGAGTGACCTGAAGACCAAAAAGTAAAGAGTTAATAATACTCAACCTCAAAATGAACACTATGATCAGTAAGGGTTAAAGCATCTTTTCCTGGTTTCTGACCTAATGTTTTGCTCCAGCCTATAGTAGCCATAGGTAACACTCTAAATAAATCACATTAACAGGTTTCCCAAAAGCGGTCAAATTACACGATTACTTAAGAAAACCCCTGGGTACGTGTCTGCGCATTATATACTGTATCAATGCAAAAAGACAGCAAGCAAGACTGAAAAAGCTATACTTTTTCTTTTGCCAATGAATCTGTTGCACTTCGCAATGTTTAAGTGGGCTTATACAATGTAAACATTTGGGACATTTAACATATCAAGCTCAAATAAAAATGACACGCAGATCGTTCACTTCTGAAGCTGCCTTGTGTTCAGCTATTGGAACACTCCATCTCTGTGGTTTCCGAAATATTATAAGTATATATTCCAGATTAAACTTTCTATTTTACTCAAGGTAGTGTTGCTTTTCAGCCATCAATGGCTTGGTTTTTTCCTAAAGAATCAGGTCCTATCAGCAAAATCAAAGGCGATTACACAGCTCAGTAGTCATTTAGGATTTCTGTGGCTCAATTAAGCATGTATAGCATGCCACAGCCACTGAGACTCTGTTTATTCAGTGAAAGTGCTCTGTAATTTATTTAAAATAATCCATCTTTAACAAATAAAGAGGCCATTGACTGGCCATCGCTGCAGGCATCCATTTAAATGCTGCTTTCTTGATGGTCTGTTTTGCTGGTTTAAGTTAAATACCTGACAAAAGTGATTCAGTTTTTTGGAAATAAGATTTGTATGCATGATGTTTATTTTCTTTTACACCAGTAATCAGTTAGAACTTCTTTTTAACAGATTGACCATTAAAAATGATTAATGCTGTTCACTCTGATAATAACAGATTGTGACTGCCAGCTCTGTGTGTGTGTGTGTGTGTGTGTGTGTGTGTGTGTGTGTTTAAAACCGCTCAGGAATTGTGTCTTTATGACACTTTGCTAATCATGTTAGACCTATTACTGTATACATCTATTGAAAATTAGATTAGATGACTACAGCCAGCAACAAAACTCTTTTCTTTCCTAACGTGCAGCTTGCTTTTCTTTTTTTCTTCCCCTTACTTGACTATTTCAGAAATGAGTCATTCATCTAAGCAACAGCAGTAAGCTGCCATAAAGTCTTGCCAGGACTGGTGGATCTTCTCTGAGAATGAAAAGATTGCAGTATATGTTCCTGGTAAGTGCCATTACTTGTTGCACTGGAACATAACTAACTCTGAAGAAGCTTTTTCTCTGTAACGAGAAACAGCCATTAAAAACCATCTTGGGAATAGGGCAAAGTAAAGTGCTAAATTTCCAGTGGAAAGGCAGTAGAGAAGGCTACTGGTTAAAGGACTGCTTCTTACGATTGAGGATAAATAAAACTCTGGTAGCCACAATGGCACCTCCTGTCCAGCAGCCACACAGTATAGCTATGTCTTGTCCTCTTTTCAGACTGAAAAAAGAAAAACAACCCAGCAAGAACAACGTCAACCTTAGAGGAGGTGAAACTAAGCTGTTTGTGTTATTGAATAATGGCTTTTTAATGGTAGTTAAACAGAATCATGGACAGCACTCAATATTTCTTTATGTAAGCATCTAAAGAGAATATGTCACATGTTCACAGAAGAATTTCAAAGTCAGAACAGCACATATGCTTTGTTGCAGTAAGCTTATTCTCACACTATTCTTGTTGCTTTTCTTACAGAAGCCTTACTAACAGTTAATTTGCACCTGCTTAGAGAAGAACAATTTTTCAATGCATGTTGTTTGAAGAACAGCTTATTCTATTTTTAACATGAAGATTTATTCCAGAGCCCTGGAGACTGTAACACATTTATAGGCTTTTAGGTTGTCATGTTTTTACATGGAGCTCTGTGGTACCTATAGATGAAGAACGCAGCTAGCTTCATCCCCCATTCCCCATTCAGTGCAATCTAGATAGTACCTGCACATCTGGAAATAAGACAAAGAAACAGAGATTCCAACTAACAGGAAACATTAATATACATACTAATTTGCCCTTAATTTCAATAGTGAATCATAGGCATAGGACTGGAGTTGTGGAAGAGTAGTGAAAAATACCTTATTGCTTCAGAGATGGACTAAGTCAAAATTGAAAATGCTTTTATAGGAATTCTAATGTATCTTTAATACAGTGTTTTGTCATGTCTTTTAAAATGGTTTTCTGGACTTTGCCGGTCTTGATATTCAGGCACTATCTTGTGTTCAGCATGCAGTTGAGGAAATTATCACATGTTGACACAGTAGATCAACCAGCATGGCAACACTGCAAGCCAATGCACTAACTCCTCAGTTAGGACTCATGATTGTACTGATAATCATGACTAAGTTGTTGGTGAATTTCACTTTTCTATTATGATTGCTGGGTGATGATGTTGAGTTAGGCTCTAACTCATCACTAAGATGTTTTTGTAATTTTAAGGCACCACAGTGCATTGCAGCTCCTAAGTTTTTACAGTAGAGTCCAGGATCCTGCACTGAACATCTAACTCCCTGTTCAGCTCTTGGGCAGTACTCTCTACAACTACCTGAAAGGAGGTTGAACTGAGGTGGGTATTGGTCTCTTTTCCCAAGTAACAAGAGATAGGACCAGAGGAAATGGCCTTGAGTTGTGCCAGGGGAGGTTTAGATTGGATATTAGGAAACATTTCTTCACCAAAAGGGTTATCAAGCACTGGAACAGGCTGCCCAGAGTAGTGGTTGAGTCACCATCACTGGAGTGATGAAAATAGTGCTATGAAATACCTGAGAATGAAATCTCCATCTCATCAGCAGACACAGAGGATATGCAACAGGAAACATGGAAGAGAAGGGGAGCCTGAAATCCTGCCTTGCAGTAACATGAAGGTGTCTTTCTCAGGGCTACAAAGAGATATCTGGTCGTCTTCTTAGTGCCTCCTTTAAAAATAAGTAAGCAGAAGAATCCTTCTTTCTTTTGAAGTACAGGTGTGGACGGTAAAGGCTGCTAGGCCATTTGCCTAGAAAAATGTTAGTTTGTGCCCAGCGCTCTCCTCTGCCTTGGAGGGTACCAACGCAGATTTTCTATCCCACCCAGGAGAGTGTCCTGGTCAAGAAGCGTGTGTGGATGGGATCTGAATCCTGGTCAAGCTGAGGTAGGAAATTCAGTTTGGAGGACGTGCAAGACGGACTTCCACTCGCTTTGTGAGCTTCCAGGTCACACAGAGGTGTACCTGGAATATTCAGGTGCCCCCAGGACTAGAAGAAAGACGGTTCTGTTCAGTTGCAATTTAGGATTTAGGTACTGGATTCCTTCTTTTTGTAAACTATTCTTTGGTCTCAAAGGCCACTGGCATGGAACTGTTTCCTCCAGGGTTTAATACAAGGAGAAACTGAGGTACCAGGTATTGAATTAATTGCCTAAGGTCACACAAGGCAAAGGTGGTAACATGGCGAGGGGCGGGAAAGTGAGTTAACTCCAAGCCTCATGTCTAATATGTGGGATGTCGTTGCTGTCCTGAATGGGATCTTTGTTTGAGTGATGAAATGTAGCACCCTGAGAAAAGGTAAGAAGACATAAAGAATATAGCTTTCCTTTGCACTTATAATTCAGAATGTTGCTTTTCATTCACAGTGGTGCAAATATATTACCTTGGTGAGAAACCAGGGAGAACAGGGACCACAGAGCTGAAGCAAGCCTGTGGGTATAAGTGGGGAAGAGAAACAGAAATTATGCTGTATGAGGCATTGGAGGACTTCCAAGTATTTTTATTCATTATTACTATTTTTATGTGAAAGGGAACAGCCTTCCAGGCCTGGATGGTTTGCCTCAGGCAGGGATTTTGGCAAGTTCTGATCCAAATCCGTGTTTGAGTGTATGTGTGTGTGTGTGCAGGGTGCTTGCATGAAGTCCAGAATGTGCAGCTTTTCTGCTCACTGCTCACATTTACCTATTCCACCCTCTCCTGTGAGTGCAATGAGCCTTTTATTTAGTCATATGACCTTCAGCTTGCAAACTTACTGGTATTTGTAGAAGGGAATTCATTGGATTGACCTTTTTTTAATTGAAACACGTGTAAAAATACCAAACAAACTGATTAAAGGACATTTTAAAACGGAAAGAGTTTTTATAGGAAAATATGAAAACTTGTTTTATTACATCAGCTAGCACAAAAGTGCTGATTTAAAAAAAAAATTGTTAACATTTCATTTGGGTTTATGATACTTAGAAAAAAGCAAGAATAAATGTTTCTGTGACACATTAAATGAATTTAATTTAACAGAAAATATTGTTGAGAGACCTTTTCAGAAATCTGTCTGAACTGTGGTTTGATAGCCATTGTGTATAGGCACATTAATTACTAAGACCTTTGAGGGAAAAAATATTTGATCCTGTACCTAAATTTATTGAATAGTTTAATTTGCTCAATGCTACTTGCATATCTGTTTGTGACAACATATTACTCCCATCATAAAACTTCTGAGGTACTTAAAGTTTACTGATACATTCCTTGTCTTTTAGCAGACTATAGCAACACATAATTGTCCTTGTTTTGGCTGGTATAGAGTTAATTTTCTTCCCAGCAGCTGCTGTGTTTTGGGTTTAGTATGAGAAGAATGTTGATAATTACACTGATGTTTTTAGTTCTTGCTAAGAAATCAAGGACTTTATGCAGTTTCCCATGTTCAGCTGATGAGCAGGTGTGCAGGAGCTGGGAGGGAGCAGAGCCAGGCACCTAACCCAATCTGGCCAATGGAAATATTCCATACCATAGATGTCATGCTCAGTATACAAATGCGGTTTGGCCAGAGAGCAGGAACCTTTTTTTCTGTGAGTTTGAACTTTTCTGCGAGTTTGGCAAAATCTGCGAGTTCCATGATCACTGCTCGGGGACTGGATGCACAATCAGTCATTGGTGGTGAGGAGAAATTATACTGTATATAGTTGGTTTTGCATATTAATCATCATCATTAATTATTAATTAATAATTATTAATTTTATATTATTATTATTCCTTCCTTTGCTGTCTTATTGAGCTGTCTTTATCTCTTCCCATGCGTTTTACTTTTTGTCCGTTCTCCTCCCCATCCCACTGCAGGGAGCAGGGGGAGGACCGAGTGAGCAGCTGCGTGGTCCTAGTTGCAGGCTGCTGGGTCAACAGCAGTCATCTATATTGTTTTGCAGAAGGACACAGAATGCTTTTACAAGAGGAACAGGTAGACTTTATGTTTTCAGTGGCTCCTCAGAAAGTGAGGGAGAGAAGGCAATCTCCTTTTGAGTTGTGTTTCAGAAGCAAGAAACAACTGGAGAAGGCTTTACCAGCTCCACAGGCTTGACCTTGACTTTGAGCTTTAGTTTACTGTTGTTTTGATGCTAATGCCAAGTGGATTTTAATCAACACATACCCTAGCCACTATCTGTGAAATAGTATCTTAAAGTGATATTCACCTGCAGGCAGACTGCTAGTCTGAGAGCTGTATAGTGCTGATGTCCCCAGTCTGACTCTGAAAGAAAAGAACTGCAACGTTTGGTGAAATAAGCTCACAATAATGCAGTACAAATTTCACAGTTACTTTTTTTTGTGTTGAGAAGGGAAAAACATTGTATAATTCCAGAAAGCGTGATCCAAATGCAACAGAGACTGAAAACCAGAGGCTGCCTTGCTGCCAGGCTGGGGCGCTTTGAATGAAGGGCTCTTCAAACCTGCCCCAGGCCTGAGAGGTGGGTGGAGGACGCAGCTGACCTCGGGGTGAATTGGGAGCTCTGCTTTAGCGGTGGTTTGTGGCGTGACAGCCTTGTGCATTTAGGACCTTGGTTTTACGAAGTACCAGTTGCTCCAGTCAGGCTTCACCTATGGCAAGCAGTGGCACTGGGGTCTCTGTCAGCACAGGGACTTGCTGGTGTGAGTAAAGCACAGTGCTGAGCACCTGCAGCTGGTGAAGACAAATTCCTCCACCTTCCAGCTGCCTTCCAGGCAGCTTCGTGTGATACTGTGTGTCAAAGCAGTTGAGAACCAGTACCAATGCACTTCACCACCTTATTTCAGTAATTTAAAACACTGCAACTGAATTGTTAAATGATTTGGGAGTTGTTGTGTGGGCTCTTGATACAAAGCATGGCAATATAAGCAGTGTAGAAGTCATCTTCCTGTAAGTCTCTAAAGCACTTTTCTATATGTAGCAGGTCACAAATAAAGACCAGGTTCAATAAGAGAAAATACATCTGGTTTTTTTCTTTTTATGTTGCAGAAACCCAGTGGAGATCCCTGGGATTTAGCCATATGAATTAGTTTGCTGGGGATTCTACAGAGTTTCTAACTGAGGCACCTGGAGTTCAATACCCAGATGGAGACCTCCATGTACAAAGGAAAAAGGAGTGTGATGGGTAGTAAGGTAATTTTTACTATCTTTACTTTTTCCCAGTGTTTGAAAACCAGACATGCTTTAAAAAAAGTCTAGTGGTTTGATTAGCCACATGTTTCTTCTGAAAGCAAAGCATATCACATGAAAAGGGAGCCTTGAATAAATTATCCTAACTCCACCACTAACTTCAGTGGAGGATCTGTCCCACTGTGTAGTTCCACAACTTCTGGGGAGTCCCTTAAGATGCGTGGGTATGGAAGATTAAGACAATGTTGCAAAATCATTCATGCCTAATTACCCAACAGTGGTATTACTTCTAACAGGAGAGTAAATTGCAAGAAGTTATTGCGTTTTAAAAATGTAAATATCATTATAAGAAAGGTAGGACATACAGCATTTGTGCTTGCTTATCACAGCTAAATAAGCAAGGGTTAAAGTAACACGAAAAGCTTAGTGAGATAATAGGTAGTTAACTTGAATCTCATTTTAACCAAAACTCACCAGTGAGTTGCTTAGGGCTTCTTGTAGAGGGGTATTTTGGAAGGAAGGGAAATTTCTTTCTCTCTCTCAAAACCCTACTGCCAGCCATCTGTTGATAATTATTGTCCAGTCTCTGCTGAGAACTTGTGATATTTAATATTTCCTCACCACTTGAACAAATAAGCGATAATAACTGCAAGGTACTTGACCACAGGAGTAGAATGGCACATGGCATGAAAGAGTCAGTGTACACCTTGTTTTTTGAAAACAACTCAGTTTTTTATTTGTGATAAAGATAAACTTGAGTTCTGGAGGACTTGGAAAATAGGTGAGTTGCAAAGTGTCTCTAGAAAAAAAGGTGTGTTAAAATAACAATTATCAGAAAGCTTAAAAATTTTCCATCCCTGTTTGTGTTTCTTCTTATGTTTCATTTATTTTATCGTTTCCCATAGAAGATGCTGGGCAATCTATTTATTTGTGTATTGAATATTTAGGGTAGGTAAGCTGAAGATATCTCAATTTTTTCCAATGTTTAGTCTTTTAAATTGTCAACATTTCTGTAGTTGCATTAAGCCCTACGTAGCAGGAGTGATGGATAGAAGAGATCATTACTTCTAGTTTAGAAATGGTCTCTGAACTTGTACAAGAAGCTGTTTGTAGTTGCTATTCTTTCTTTTTCTGTCTTCAATTATATTAATAATTTATACTAATAAACCACACTTTTAATTCAAGTGCTTGGAGCTTTGCAAATAACTACCATACAAACTTCACAACATTCATGATGTCATAGCTTCTAAGCTTATTTTAAGGATGGTCTGACAACAATTATGTTTGTGTTTAAGCTTTCAGTCTGACATTTCACTATCTCTGGAATGACATCCCCTGTTAATGATTTTGCTCAGCATTTTCCAAGACCCAGATCCAAGATTTTCCAAGGTTGTTTGTGGATGCACAACTTCAGAACTCTTCTGGTCTCAGTGCTTTGAAAAGCTTTTCCCTGTCAAGGCAACACAGATAGAGCATTCTGAGTTGACAGCATGAAAAAGTGCTTGTTGCTTTTGGATATGTGACTTTGGATGATTTGACTAAAAACTCAGCAGACCTTATTCATTAGAATACATGAGTTTTGATTAATTTTTTGTTTATCCATTTTGCATTTCTTCAGAGGATTCAGTAGATACAAGCCTGAGCACCCTCACCTCAAAGCTACTGAAGTTTGTAGGAAGTCTTGGTTGCAGCTTCCTCCTTCTTTAAGATGGTTTCCCAAGCAGCTGCTCTGGAGCCTTTCCCTGCTCTCCCTCACCTCCACCACCTATGCACAGGCTGATCTCGCTGACCCCATGTACAAATAGCAAAGCGACTAGAAAAAAAATCATAGGAATGCTGATTTTTAATCCTTAGTTGAGTATGCATTCCATATAGTTGCCAGGTGCTAGCACTAAAACCCCTCGCCCCAATAAACCTTTAAATTTTATGGGCGTTTCATTATCAAATTTAAAATAAAACCACTGAACAGGAAATAGTAATTCTTAAAAGTTCATGCAAAATAAATTATATTATCCCTTGATAATGAAAAAGAAACCAGAGGTCCCTGATACAGGGTGAATTTCTTAACAGATACAAAAAGTACAGCACTTCTTTTAAAGAAATTTATCAGCTAATGTGTTCCTTGAAAGTTGTTTGCATCACTGACGTTCACTTTCCATTTATAATTCTTTTTCTTATTGCTTTAAAAAGATGAACAAACACCAAATAGCCAACAAAACCACAAAGCTACCTGTTGGTCATAGATCGCCTAATTTTTGGTATAACTGTTTTCCATGCTTGTACTGGAGAAGTTAAAGGGAAAAGTTCTTGGGACATTATGATGAACTTCACAATAAAATAAATAGGAAGAAGATCAGAGGATGGTTAGAACAGATGAGAGACTGGTTTCTGTCCATACTACTTTTCTTTTTGCTGTTGGACTGTAACAAATATTAACTGCTACTGTTCTGCTGTACTTCATTACATAAATATTTGTGTAAATTCACACTGTGACTATATGAAGTGCTTTGATGGGCAAAGAGGAGAGTTTCCCCATGTGTTGGTTTCTTCTTAATACGAAGCACCAGCACTGTACCGCACTGACCGAACTTTCACACTCATGCTGTTCAGCATCAGCTTGAGTTCTCAGTTCTCTTTTTTCCTCCTCTGTAAATGGTTTACTTACCAAAACCAGCTCTGTTACAATGCAGCAATTCCCAAGTAGGGCCCTCAAACCAGCACTACAGAATTTCAACCTTTTCTTTTTAAAATGAGCTGCTGATTTAGAGGCTGTTCTATGCCCCATCTCCTCTATAAGATTAATTAACACACTATGCAAAATGCCAAGAAACTGTATATGTTCCCACTGTGGCATCCTAAGCCCTCAAAGAAGAGAGTGTTTGGATCTGGGAAACTTTTAATACTCGACTATGCTCTGCTTCTAGCAATGAGTGTTATTTTTTTTTTCCTGCTGTCAGTTTTGAAAATGTGCTAGTGGCAATACGCATGCAGAAATCAACGGGGAATTTTGTATTAAATAAAGTATTTGGTTAGAGTTGTACATATACTGAATCTGTCCCTCTGCCCTGACAATAATGAACAATGTGTCAATGCAATAAGGAAAGCCTTTCCTCTGTTGTATAAACATTGTTGTAGCTATGGTAGTTAAGGATGTTAGAGAAGCACGGTACATAGAAAGAGGAAATATTGGCATAATAAAGGATGTAATCTTCTCCTCCAAGCTTTGCTTCTTTATTATATACTTTGAAAGAGACAAGAGCTTTCATTAGATTGTTTTTATATGTTGTTGATTCCAGTTGCACTTGCAACAACAACAACAACAAAAAGTCATGAGTCTGGAATAAAGGTTTCCCTCATTAAAAAAAAGAAAAAGAAAAAGAAAAAAGTAGACCTGTATTGTCTTTTTAGTGTCATCTTTTGCTCAGCATTAACCCAGGTGAGCTAGTCAGTCAGAAAAATACTTGGCCTTGCTTTCTGCTAATATATTTTCTTTCAGCAGTTCATAGTTTTTACAACTTTATTCACTCATTGTCGTAGGTTAGGAGGCACATTAGTTGTGTCGCATTAGGCATCTCTCAGCTTTATAGACTAATTGTTATGTAAGGAAAGAAATTTTGAAGAAATTGATATATTAATTTACATTTTAAAACAGAGAGGATATGAATAAAAGATATTTGTTTTGAAATTATTTTGTCTCAGGTTTGTAAAAGTCCATATACTGCAATAGACTGTGATGTGGACTGGAGCTATTGATGTCTAGATTTTAAAATAGTTTAACAATGAAAACAGTTGGGATCTTTCATGATTGTTAAGATATGAGTCAGATACAATGGCTACACACCAGACTTTGGGAATTGTGAGTGTATTTCAAAAGTCTGCTGTGACTTTCAAAAAAATTGGAAATACAGAAGTGGTGACTGACAAATATTCCAGTCAGATATAGAGAGTAGCAAAAACTTCAGTTTTTCTCTACAGACATTTAATATATGTCAATCTGTACCATCCAAGTATGTACTTAATGAGTTCAGGTTCTCTGAAAAAGGAGTATTCAACTAAATAAATAGGGAGCAATACAATGTTTATATAATTAACTTAATTCTGTGTTTTCTAACTTCAGGGTGTTCAATTTTGCAGCCTTTTCAATATTATTTCAAGTCAACTGTTGTTTGTGTAATACTTCTCCTTACAAGGACATGAGGAAGCTTGATGTAAATTACATTTCTAAAGTATTGTGATAGGCTTGGGTGAAATTAGTGGTTTTAGAATAGAAGTTGTTTCCATAGCAGGAGATAGACATGCGGACATATATGTCAAGAGAACATTGATTAAATAGTGAAATTTTGGTATTTTAAGAGAAATATTCTTTCTTCTCAATATCCTGCTAGAAAGACAACTAATGTTCTTTTCAGCAGGAAAATTATTAGGGAATAATTCCAAAATTTTACACCACTTGTGAATTTATTTATTCCTCTTAGTTATGTGGATGATGGAATGTGTCAACTTCTAATACAACTGATAATATTTTTGAGACTAATTGAGGATTATTACCTGCCTAAATCAAATTACAGGCAAATGCCTCTAAGATGGCATACTAGTCTCTAAAGTTCCCACATGAGAAGGATCATTTTAATATGCATTCTAAGTAGTTTCACATTTTAGTTAGAAGGAAAGTTTAAAAAAAACCTGAGTGACTCAAGAATCAATCTAGTATGGAGTGTAATCAAACAGCAGGGCGGCCTCGGAGGGATCCATCAACAGAAACAACCGACTATCACCACTACATTCATTTCAGGAGCCAACCCACAAGTCTAGGTGTTGCTGCTGGAAAATATATAATGCTGCTTCACATCAGGATCCTAAAGCTGCCAAGCATATCTCCAGAGTAACTTTAACAGTGATCGCACTTGATGAAGGAGGTAGAGGAAGTATAATCGTGTGCCAGCAGCACCAGGAGGATAAGGCCAATATTGAAGTTAAAGTACATTTATATGAATTCTTAGTCTGCCATTAAACAGCAGTTTTTCATAGGATGAGCTTTGCCTACAAAAGTCTCGGGTGCTTCTGCTTAGTGCTGGTCTCTTCCTGTAAATATATAGACTTTTAATTACAAGTAGGCTAGCTAGCAAGGAAATGTTTGAAAAAAATGAAGACAATAAATCCCATAATCATGAATTGCCTCTATAATACCATGCTAGCCTCTGAAATTCCAAAATGAGAAGGGCTATTTTAACATGCATAAGTAATTTCGCATTTTTGTTGGAAAAAGAAGTCAAACTTGTGACAAAGTAAGAACTTAGCTGAGCGTGGAGGAGAAGTGTTGAAGGCTGCAGTCCTAAAGACTGTGGTATTGTAACAGTCAATATCGACCAAAAAAATGTACTTTATTTGTGTATTCTATTTAAGTTATCTAGTGCTTGAAGTAGAACACCCAGTCCACTGCAATCACAGCCAGCAAACATATGTCTAGCCCAGAAGAGTCTACAAAGCAGTTCCATATGTTCCTACTCTTCAGAATTCACATTAAAAGAACAAGCTGGAGCTTGTTAAATAATTTATGTCCAATTTTACCTTTCTATCACAATATATGAAACCCATACCTGTGCAGGCAGCCAAACCAAAACCTGATCTCTTGGTCAGACCTACTTTGATGCTGAAGTAGCCTTCCTGCTGGTGTTCTGTGGAGAAATGCTTCATTATCTATGGACTGCGTGCGAAACATGGGAGTTTTTGCCAAAGTGCCTCTTTTTAACCTGTTCCGAGTTGGCATTGAATGTCTACTTAGTAGGAATCTAGCCCTGAAATGGGAGAAAAATACTGTCCCGGAAAGAAGGAGAGGGGGAAGCCTGCTGTGGAATGAAGCTGTGCTACTTTTAATGCAGGCTACATAAAAAAAAGCCGTCTAAATCTGAATGAGTGACCCTGCCTTGCAGGCTGGGTTTCTCAGGGGGATACTGTTCTCTGTCAAAAACAATGGCTCAATGATCACAGCTAAGTATTGCAGCCAAAGAATTAAGCTTTCTTTATGTCTGAATTTAAGTGTGGATGGAGAGGTAATTTCCCTTTTTTTCTTTTTTAAAGAAAATATGTTTATTTTGTGTTAGGGATGGTCTTTTCTTCTGTGCTGGATCAAACCCTAGTACAATGCCGGTAATGAATCATGACAAAGCCTCCTGTAATACCAATAGCCTGCAATAATTTTTCTGGAGGAAGAGTGTAAAAATAAATCTGTAAAAATTCCATTTATGAAAAAATATTTCCGTTTGTGTATGAGAAAGGCAACAATTAAATAAATCACAATAAAGAATTCTATGTAAAATTAGCAGAGAAAGGTGAGATTCCTCTGTCTACTGGAGAGGAAAAAATACAGTTTCAAAGAGAGAGGGAGAAACCCTCTGCTGCAACTGGCATTCTTACGAAGAATGCATATCTTTCATTTTAGGGCTTCAGATAGAGGAACAGCTTTGAATAAACCTGGAATGTCTTAATCAATTTATTGAATTTACTCATTTTAACAAGAACACAGATAAGAGCAGTTTGACCCTACATTGCCTTGCTGTCCTCCTTGGTCTGAGTGATTCTGTGGTCAAAAAAAGAAAATGTCAGAAACTACATTACAAGGAAAGAATAAAGAGGTTTTCAGACTTTGAGAAGCCTGGGAACCTCTGAATTAAACAACAGGATCAGGCCACAGCTATATTGATTAATCAGTCTTCTAACATTTTCCCAAAAAGCAAGCAGACTTCACCTCCAGTGAAGTGCTGTTATGGAGGCAATGTTGATTTCTTCCCAGATATAAGTTTTCCCTGGTCTTTTGACTCGGTCCTGAGTTTTCCTAGTCTTAGTCCATCAGTGAAACTGCAGCATATATATACCAGGATGAGAGTTTAAAGGCATTAAGCTCATAGGGCAGACAGCAGTCTCATCTGTTGGAGAACTTGTTTTGCATGTAGAAAGACACACATGCAGTCAAGTTTTTGTGTGATCAATAAATGGTTACCTTCTGATCTCAGCTAGAGTAAATATTTTTCACACTGCTGGAACATCTGCTGATTGCAGAAGAATATGATAGCATAGCCACTCTCTTCCCAAAATACGTTCTACAGGTTGCACAACACTACCATCTGCTTCTTTTTCCCAATACACCGTTTTCATCCCATTGATGTAAATGTAGACATTAGCAAGTTAATAGGAAACATAAGAAATGCAGAATTCAACAGTCTGCCTTGCATACCTGCCTAGCTCCTGATGAAGTTGGGATGATAGATTACATCTGTATGTGACAAAAAAGAATAGCAGTCATTGCTTATTTGATCATTATTCTAACAAACTCTTTTATATGGTACCTGAAATTAGCTAAATATCGGGCCTGAATTTTCTTCTATAGAGGAAACTTCAGAGTACAGACAGTGTATTGCAGACAAAGCTTTCCGCTATAGCTAGTGTAATTTATTCATGGGTGGATTGGTTACGTATGTTTAAGTAGCCTACGACAATACAGAATTAACCCCTTAATCAGTACTTCTGTTAAAGCAAGAAGAAACTGCTGTTTTGGTGTGCTAGATCTATCAGCAAAGGAAACAGTTTCTCTGAAACTCAGCTCTCTGTTTCAGTGCTTTGACAGTAAATATGGAAGTAAGAAACAAATCTTCCCTGGCTCAAACACACATGGCATGTTATTGATACAGAACACAAATGTATCTCCAGGTAAACATGACAGAAGCCAAAGCTGTAGTCAACATTCACGGGAACCAAGACATGATGTAATCTCATACTGGTCACCAGTATAAAAATTCTCTCTCCATTTATTTTTAAGATCTTTCTATAGCTGCTACTCATAGAAGGAAGCTGCTTCTCAGAATGCTACACATCTGAATGAGGTTTCTCATATGCTGTTTGAGACTTGCTGTTTTTCTTGAGTCTCTGTTTAAGCCTCTGTTTAGGAAAATATTTCATACCCCAAAAAAATATTACTGAAGGAACCAAAAGTGATTTGACTTCCTCAGCTTTTATCTTTAATTGTCTTTATCTGTCTTCATGCAATCCTAGTGCGTTGTCACTCCTACTAGTGTACATCCATGAAAAATTAGCTAGTGGTCTACTTACCTAACTTGTTAAAGATTCATGTTCATTAACATAGTACCTAAAGTACCTCCACAGACAACATTTGCAGTGTTTGTTCCATTGTCTCCAAAGAATTTTGTTTGCACTTTACTTTCAATAAAAGTAACTATGAGATGTGATTGACAACAGTGGCTGATGTGAGCAACTGTGATTCTTCCGGTGACGTCAACTTTTTAAATTTATTTCTTTGTTTTGCATACAGCTATAGAGCCTCCTAATTAGGTTTTAGATATCTTTTAACATTGTTAAGGAATAGTTTGAAGAGCTGTTTCTGAGTAAAAGCACTTAAGGTTTTTCTCAGAGGTTGCCTCTTGCAGCTTTGATGTGTTTGGTCTCTTACGTCCTCAGAGAGTGATATAAGAGGAAGACAGCAAAGAAAATACTTCCTTTCTTCCAGTCTGTCTTCCTGAGAAACAAATGGGTCTATCACAGACTGTGGGTGGGGAAGGGCAATTTGGAGAAAGAAGTGAGAGTGAGTGGAGGAATTCATTGAGCGAGTAAATTTGAAATTCTAAGGTCGCAAGATGTACTGTTGTGCTCGGGGGGAGCTTGGAAGAAAAAACAGAGGGTTCGACTGCAGCCGTGTTGATGACTCCCCATTTCCTTAGCCTGAGGTGGAGCCAGTCTGAGGCAACTCCATAACTGAGTTGATACCTGCATGCTGGACCCTAAGGTGGAAGGTGGTAGTGGACTGGTCTCTGGGGGAAACAGGGATACGAAGGATTTTTCCTTTGAGAGCACATCTAACAGCAGATGCACAGCACACAGCTTGAGGAAGGTCCTGTTTGGAAACCTCAGTTGTGAGAAAGAGGTGTGTATGGCTAGACCATTAACACTTTGTTCTGTGGCAGTTCAAGTTAGGAAGGAGAAAACTCAAAGTGACTGGCAGCCAGAGAGGAGAAAGGGATTAAGAGGTGAGAGGAAAGCAGTCTTTGGGGAGCAATTGATTTCCTTGTATTCATTTTGTTTGTGTTTTTCCATCAGTGGGGAATGGCCATAGGTCCACCTGCAGTTTTTGTCTGCTCTGCATGATTTGTCAGTCTGCATACCACAGAGGTGAGCATTTGTGATTTTCAGCAACAGAATGGAGGGAATTTTGATGTAGCCCACACAGTATCTGCAAGTGTAAGTGGTGGGAAATGGGACAAAGCCTTTTGGATACAGTTAATTTATAAATGTCTTGTATACCCATTGTCAGAGAGTGCTTACCTTCTCCATTGGGGGAATAGCTGAGAGACTGAGGGTCATAAAGGTGAACACCAAAGGCTTTCTTAAAAATTAAATTTTCACCCCTTTACAGCTTGTTTTATGATGCATGCAAAGCTCTCTTATATTTGAAGAGATTCTACCTTAATCCCTAACTCTAAAACATAAATTAAACTACCTAAGACACAGTGATGTTTAACCACTAATGTGTCCTGCTGGGCTATCTGTCCCTACACTGAAAACACAGTCCTCTACATTTTTTGTTGTTATCATCATTGTTTAGGCCTCCATTCCTTTATTTACTTAACCTCTAAAATACAACTAGGGAAGTCAGATCTTGTTATCTGTAATATATAGGCCAAGTTACTTCATCTACTATTTTCCACATGACCCCAGTTCTTCTTATCAGGTAGGCAAGAATTTTAAAAGACATAGAAAAAGTGTATTAATTGTAAGAATATAGAATTGCAGATGATGTACATTTTGAATGGGAGGTTAACTCTTTTGAGATTCTCCCTCTGACTGTTGCAGAACAGAATGAATTCTGAAGTGGAATGTTAGTGAAAACGATCCACTATCTGCTTATTTTTTAAATTCTTATCATTTCCTCCTGACATTGCCTGTGGTTGAAATCAGGGTACCAGATCATATAGCCCTTGCATTTGGCCCAGGCTGAACTCTCCATTTCCTATGTTTGCATCCTGACCCTCTACAGACTTATCTTTTTACTAATTCTGGCAGATTCTGTTGCGATCTTTCCTTTTTATTTAATGAACTCCCTCAGAAGCACAGTTCAAATTTGATCTTACCAGTGATTCTTAATTCCAGGAATGACTTGCAAATGCTTTTTGAGTATTGTAAAAGAAAGTAGAATAACAAAACCTCTCCAACTTAGGTGTCTCAAATGCATTTGGTACAAAGTTTCTTTGAGGTGTCTTGTCAGACAGGACAATTTATTCAGTTGTACACTACCCAAAGGAGTCTCACAGGCTCCACAGTCAATTTTAGAGGAAGTAGGGTAGGGCTGTCAATATGCAGCTGTTATCATTCTCTTTCTCTATGAACTTCTTCATTCTTTTCCCCCCTCCGACAGTTTTCTGCATAAGAATTAATGTTAGTGAAGTGTACTTATAAAATTAAAGTCCCATTGTACATTCTTTATCTTGTTGATACCTTAATTTTGGAAAGTTTCATGTACCTCATCAAAACAAAGTGTAGAGTAATTCTTCATGTGGAAAACAAACACAGATGAGGTAAGGAAAAGTAAGGTCTTCAACTAACCATAAGCATTTAGGCTAATTTCATGAAAGAAAAAAACTGCCTTGGATTCTAGGACATTTATACTCCTGAGGCAAGTTCCTTGCTTACTGTGAATGGAAGGCAATAACTGATAATGTTAATTTGTCCTCCAAACAATGCAGTTAGCTATAACTGGGTACAAAAACCAAAATATTTTTGTTCTAATATATGCCAAATATTCTAAAAATTATATATATAGAAAATTACCATTAGTTCAAGGATATCTTCCTGACTGAAGTCTGATCCCAAGCATGATGAACATCAAGTGGAGCTATGGTCTTCACAGAGGTGAAAAGCTTCTGAGAGCACCCGTCCAGATCTGTAGACACTCTTGGAGGTAGATAAGGCACATGAATGAGGTGACTGCTCTCAATATGAGAGCTGGCCTACCAGAACATGCCACTTCAGAAGACTGTTGGGGAGTCATCAAAGGAAACACTCGGGAGAAATACTCCAGCAAATCACCAAGACAGTTAGTATGCAACCATAGGTGAAAAAAGGGTTGAGAACACTAAAGTTGAGCACAAAAGGTGTGTGAAAAAGTTATAAATCACTCAAACTTGTCTGTTTGCTTTCAAACCTTAAAAATAATTTTGTCTGAATGACAAATGCCATCCAGTGAGACTAATTTATGTAAAATTAATGGTTATTTTTGAAAGTATACTTGAAAGCTTTCATCAGGTCTAAATGCATCATTTCTACACAATTCCCTCCCCACAATTGTAGTATCATGATTGAATTACTATAACTTTTAGCACAGACAAATATTTGTATTGTCAAGACTTTTAAGACTTTTCTGTTCATCAGCAGGTAGCAGTTGCCGGTTAGGTCTACAGTAGGTTTTATTGTGCTGTTTAACTGCCCATTCCATGGTGGTCTATGCTTTTCAATGACAAATGACTGCATGTAATTTGGGTGCTATATCATTAAGACAAGGAGGGGCATTTATGTTTTCCTCTATGTAATGTAACTATGAGTGTGCATTCACTTTGGAGGAATTATGTGCTTATTATGACAAATAGTGCATTTTCAAGTATTTAAAGATCTTTTTTTGGAAAGAGTCCCTCCTCTATATATATGTTGAAGGTATTGCTGTGACACAGCATGAAAACTTACAGTATAGTTATCTAAAAAAAAACGTATCCACTCCCCATAACATGTTTAGATTGCTTTTTTAGACTCTATAAAATTTTAGCTAGCACTAAACATAGAACTTCATTCATCATCATGCAAGCAAAGGCTGCCAAAGGAAGCCTACTCTTCCTGAGCTAAAAGTGGCAACACTCCAGTATTGGCAGAAATCAAATGAATCATTTCCTGCTTTTAGTTTTAGATAAATAATCTAAAAAGATTGTCTAGATTCTGGTCCAAAAGTAATTTTTCATAGTAAGGAATAAGACTACAACTACAAAGACTTTGAGTGGCGAATATTCTCCCGCTAATTGCTTGACTGGAAAGACCCTAAGGAACCTATAGTCAGATCAAAATATCAAAATCCAGTTTGAAATAAAATGTTAAATAATCATACTAGCTTTTAAGTGGAGTAACTTGAAGTGCACTGAAACAGAGAAGTTTGAGGATTTGATTTGCTCTTGATACATAGAATGAACGTGGCCCAACAGGCTTCTGGTGGATCTGCCTTCTTTCTGTGGGTGAGAGAAGGCAGAGAAGGCAGAGCAGGGGCAGCAGCTGCCGCTGTTGAGAGTGGATGGTGGTGACTGCAGTGAGGTACACATTGAGGAACTGTTATCTGTGAACTTTCTCTTGTTCTTTCAGTTCTTCCCTCTCCAGTACCTGTGATGAAGAGGGTGTCTGGACTGCTGACAAGTTGATACCAGGCTAGATTTGGGTATGTGTGGTAAGGGGAGACCTACACATGAGGTTGGAGGAGAGAATAATGGGATGAAGAAACCCTGGAACCACAAATGGAGACTTGGAAATGAACAGAGGGAAATGGGCAGGCTGGGGCACGAGATCAGAAGTGAAAGGAAGAGAATAGTATGGCAATGTCCACAAGAGAAGAGCTGAGAAGCTTTGAGTTGAAGGAACTACTAGAACTGTGCTGGGAAAAAGACCAGTTGGGAGAGTGAGGAAGGGCATGGTCAGTGACATAAAGGATGAGACTTAGAGGTTGGGAGAGGACAGGACCCACTGCATGTCAGAACCCATGTGAGCCTCATGCTTCACAGAGGCTCAAAACTCACAAAGCAGACATCTTACCTGTTTGTCATACCTGCCTGACCTAAAGGATGATGACTTCTTAATAAGAGGTATTAATTAATTAACTGAAAGATCAGAAATCTGCACAGTGGGAAGAGGGAGAGCACTGAACTGTAATGGGAGAGCTCACGACTAGGTCTGTAAATCTGGAAGTAAGGCTGGAAGCAGGAGGAAAAATGATGGCTGGAACTAGTGAACAGTGATGAGGGACAAAAAGAGAAATGGATGGACACACCCTGCAGGGGAAAGAGTAGAAATTGGAAAAAGCTGTGCAAACCAGAGCCCATTTCTTCACACATTTAAGAATGTGTGATGGACCTGAAGCCTCATTATCATCCATGAAGTCTACTGGCAATGTATTTTCCAACTTCAACTGATAGGTACAGGGAAAACCTCCTACTGCTGCTAACTCCTCTGTGTACTCAAGTGGCAGAGATTTGAGGGGTAAAGTTCAGCTTTTGTCACATACAATGTGGGAACTGATTCAGCTGCACAGGATGATATTTCCTGTTTTTAGTTTCCTTTAACAAAATGCGAATCCACAGCAAAAACATCTTTTGAGCACGTGGGACTTAAAGGTTATGAACTGGGCAAAGAAGTTCTGTAGTGGGAGTCTGGGGGAAGGTGTATACATATACATATATATATATATGTATGTAGGAGGATTACAGACAGATGAGAGAAATCGACTGATTTGAGACCAAAGAACAATTCAGCAAGTAACTTCTGGGGAACTGTCAACTTCAGTGTTTATAAGATGACAGAAAGGTGGCTAAATCAAATCTGCAATCCTTAGTAAATTTGTATTATCTAGATCATTGGACAGGAGAAATGACACTTTTTATTTTCCAGGTGGTAGTAGCACGACATCGCAACCTGCATTGAGTGTATCCGAGATCCAGCCGTCACCAGATCTGCTTCTTCAGTGCTATAGGTGTTTCTCACAGGTCTGTGAGTTAGGCCCTAGCTGTCCTGTGGGAAAAGTTATAGATGTTGGATAGTTACTTACTATGATAACTTCCCACTTTTGCAACAAAACTCCTCAGTATTTTTTTGATGGCGGTGCATGATGGAGTCCAGTTTTGCAACCAACCCAATGTGAGCTCTACTGGAGCTTGGGTGCACACACAACAGTAAAGCTGGTTTGAATCATGTCATTTACGATCTTGAAGTCCTACAGTCCATGTTGCTTCTACCAACAGGGACAGGAAAATCACTGTTCAGCTGGGATTCTCAAACACTTACTCAGCTTTGAAAATAAGTTTACTCACATCTGGGCAGTCTCCCACTTCCCTAGAGCAATGTCCTTGGACTGGAAACATGGGCCTTCTCAGACATGGGAAAAGAGTGAATCCAGTTATCCTGACTTTCAAGATCAGATCTGAATCATGAAACATTTCTCTGTAGTGATTGCTTCAGCAGAAGAGCAGTAATTTATCTATGTAATATAAAAATTATATACTGCAGATTTGTGACTAAATCTAGTCAAGAATTTCAGTTTATGATTTTGATCGTAGGACAGAAATCTATAAAATTGTCTTTTCTGGGTTTATGACCCCAAACCCCAGCATTCTTGCACAAATCACAAGATTACAAGTCTGAGGGGAATGTTTTTCTGAGATTTTGTTTGGATCTGAATGGGGCATTTTTCACTCAATCTAAAATCCAGCTCAGAAGGGTATTCTTGGCACAAGGCTTGCAGTTGAAACCACTCAGAGATATGCAAGAATATTGACTTGATATGTGGTTTTGGATCATTTCAAAGAGTAAAAGGTGTGATTGGCTGTCATTTCTGGGATACGAGTGCTATTAACTCTTTTCATATTACCAAGAAACAGAAGCATGGTATGATATCTTTGTAATTCATGTAATATCAGCATGCATTTTGAAATCAGTGTCAATTCGCTGGTACCAAGATGTTCAGACCATAACCGCACAGCTAACAACCGATGACATTGCCAAATTGGATTACTTTTATGGCTAGTCTTGCGACATCTAGTATTCTTAATGCCTGAGTTTCTAAAGTCAAGTATTACATAAAAATGACATTTCATTAAAAAAAACCCAACAATACAATACATTAATTATTGGTTGAATGTCTGCTTTTGTGAAGCTTAAAAATGTGACCATACTGTAGACTGAGAATAACATAACAAGACACTTTCTGCTTAAATCTGAAGTGCAAGCCAGTCTCATAACTTTTGGTGTCTGACTCATGATTTTTGAATGCTTGGGATTGGCAGTATTGTATTAATATGCTTTGTATCAAAATTCAACTTCAGAAAAACATAACTTTTGCCGTCTAGTAACTTGTAGGTCAAGAGGCTACAAGGTATTGAAGGAGGGGAAAAAATGAGGCTTCTCTCTCAAACCACTACCGTTCAATACCATTTTTTCCTAAGGAACTACATCTCGAAGGAGCGCCTGGCTTTCTAATCTCAAGTCATGGAGCAAAGCTTGCCTGACAGGGTGATTATGGCCATGCAGAGAGGCTGCTGTGTACCCTCCACACTGTGACACCACAGCTGGCTCCACGGGGAAGCGCCAGTTCAGAATGCCCTGAAACTACCTTCCCTCTGCGCCAGCCCAGAGCTGTGGGTGAATACCGCATTTCTGCCCACAGCAATGAAACCTGGTGTCTTCCAAAATAAATATTGTTTCTTGGTTACTAATATAAATAAATGTATTGCACATTACATTTTTGGAGAAGAATGTGCAAGACCAACATTTCTGAAGTCGAATGGAGAGGTCCTCCCTCTCTTTCCCTCCAGCCTTCATACGGGCAAATTTCCACTGAGTCACTGGGAATTACATGACTGAAAACTGAAGAGGCACCCAAAAGTACTTAAGGGTTTTGTTGTTCATTTTAATGTTTGTTTTTTTTTTTTTTTCTGAAAATAATTATGAGATTTGGATAAAAATTTTATTTGAGAAGGTGGAACAACTCTGATATTTCTTTTTTTCTAATGTTATTCTTTGAAATAGTTGTAAATTCTGTAGTTTGTAGCTCTCTAAAGGGAAAAATGAATCATTTGTTCACTAAATGGAAAATTGAAGAAGACAAATAGCACAGTTAAGAGCATGAGTTATTACAGTTCACATCCTACTGTATGTCCACAAGTTCTTTTAGTGCTTTTCATAAGAAACAAAATCTGGATTCACTCTTTTGCAACTGTAAATTTAAAAATACTTTTATTTCAAGAAGTTCTACCTTTCTTCTCATTTCATTTAGACTTGCCTTAATTATATTCATTATAGCTGCAATAGATGACAGTGCTGGGAAGAAAGAGACAAGACAAGGAGAGAAGAAGAAGTATTTCATTATGTCATCAGTCTTTAAAATCAAAATAACTGTTTTTGCTTAGGGAATGGGACTAAATTGTCTTCTCATATTCAAAGCTAAGTCTGTGGCTTGTAAAGAATTAGTGATAGATCAACCTTAATACTTAGCTGTTTGGATTGTTTTAAATGAATCATTTGAAGACATAAAAGTGCGGTCATGCTGTGTTTTAAATAATTCATGCCTCTTGTAAGTGCCTAATATAGTAAGCAATTTAATAACAGCAAGTTTTGGTTGTGTAAGATCATTTTGGAGATCCGTTTCTTTATTTGGTGGAAACCAATGTGGTTCCATTGTTGTTGATTTTTGTTTTCTTTTTAATTAAGTTATTTCTTTTATGTTTTTCCACAAGGTGTTGATTTGGGATGTGGTATTTTGAAGCAAAAAGCCAAATTCTCAACTGATGACACACCACTGGTTTCAAAGCTTGTGTGTGCATGGGGTGAAAAGGAGTTTAAAAAATGGTTTAGGTTAAACGTATTCCTTCCTCCCTTGAAAAGGAGATTGCCTCACTGGCAAAAACCTCGGTCGGTGCTATGCCCCAGACTGCTCCTGAGCACTGTCTGGCAGATGCTGACATCATGCCTGGGATGGCCTATCAGAATGGATGGCAGTATGCTAGGTCTGAGCCTGTACTCTGTCATCAATGTTTTTGTCAGCAGAGATGTAACCAGAGAAAACAGTTTGGACCTGCTACTCGCAAACCACTAAATAGCTCCTAAAAGTATCTAATATATCTCAAATTTTCGTAGATGCCTCTGCAGAGACTCACACTCACACAGCTCAGGACTGTTATGGCTTAGATGGGTAGAGTCAAGTGGAGAACCTCCTCCAGTGGTCAGACATAAGTATGCCTTTCATGTGTTTAGGAGATCTGGAAGAAAATGTTGCTGCTATTTCCTACTTTTCCTATATTTATTTTAAAGGCAGTATATTTAAGGTATAGCCCAAGAAGTGGGAGCTTGGTGGTGAATCGAGTCCACCTCCTAGAGGTGCCTGTTTACTATTCACGATAGAGGGAACGTTGTCATGTAACTTGAAATAGTCCAAATAATTCTTCTGTGACGCAAAATTTAATATATAGCTGCTTGCGTGTCGAAGTTTGGTGTCCAAAGTAAGAAGCACCAATCCTGACGTTGGTCTGAATTTATTAAGGACAGAGATTGTCTACAGTTAGTGATGTGGTTTTTGTTTTGGTGTTTCTGATGCTGGCTCATATACATACGTTCCTTCATTTATTTCCAGTGTATGATGCTGGTTTTATTTCCACACAATTGCTTTCCTAAAGAAATTCCAGAATACTAAAATAAGACTCTATATATTGACTACACAGCTAGTTCGAACTGCAACTTTGGCAGCTCTCAGAAATTATGCTATTCTGTTGTTCCCCTTCATGTATGTCAGGTCTAATTATGAATTCAACATCGTATATGAGGATTATCTGCAGCAGTGTAAAATTGAATTATGGACAAGTCTTGGCTTCCTAGAACATTTCTCATTTTCTTAGTGCATTTTTTAAAACCTGTTAGTAAATTAGTAAATAACTGTCTGGCATTAGAGGCTAAAAGGAGATTCATCAGAAAGAAAAAATGAATGAAAACAAACTGTGTGAGTTGTTAGCTATGTCACACTGGGAGAAACTAAAGAAACATGATCCAGACAAACCAGAAAAAATGGACTCATACACATGAGCAAGACATAGATCTAGCCTGCTCACATATGTACTACTTCTTTGTAATGTGAGAATGAGAACAGGAGCAATGGAATAGTGTAATTCTGCTAGGACGCAAAAGCTATTGTATATGGAAGAAAAGATAGTCTAAATGAATTCTTTTTTTTTAAAACCATTTTTCTGTAACTGGATAACAGCCTACCAGGGACAGGAAGGGTGACACAAAGCAATTAGAAAGATGTCAATATTGAGAACATGGTGTCTTTCTATTTAAAGCTGTATCTAGTGCCAGAGGACAAAGCAGAACACAGACAAAATCCAGTTCCTGCCTACTAATCCATGTGAGATGGAGCAAACACACACCTTGAGAGTTAAAAAACCTTAAAGTGTTAATAGAAAATAGGTATGACAAACCCCTGAGACAAGTTAAAGCTCTTTAATTTGAGTTATAAACCTGAAAATATTGGGTGAAATTTGTGGAAAAAAGACCAAAGACCAAGTAGCTGGTAGATGTAGTGGTCAGACAGGAATCCGAGGCACACATAATACAGTATTGCAAACCTGAAAGCATTCACAAATCATCAGTCAAGTCTGGAATGTCATGAGTTTGGGGAATTTTTTGATATAATAAATATAGGACTTGTTTTGTCTTTTAAAAGACTCAAAATCAAGGCATTTTTGAGTCACATTTTTTTTAACCAAGTTGTGAGCCATAATATTATGTTTGGAAAGAATGAAAGCTAAGAGTCTTACTTTGCTCAGGAAAAAAAGAACTTTGAGAAAACACTTGTTGGGTGACTTGCAATAAAGGTCATAAAATTTGGCAATGTAGAGATAGATTAATCTGGAAAGTACTGTAGTTGAGGAAAGCTGCTGGCAGTCAGTATGTGAAAATTTGAAAATAAGGCTGTTTCATTTTTATAAATATAGCAATAATCATGCATAGGGCTGAAACTAAAAGCTGCAATAAGCTTAGACTTCTGATATTTGACTCAAATAATTCCTGTTTTATGAAAAATATATTTTTTATTCATAAGGACCTGTTTATTTGCATATAAGCTTTTAAGAAACCAGATGAGCTTTTCATTTAATCTATGGCTTTATCCTGTATGATTTGTGTTGTGCTATATTTTTCTGTCCCGTTTAGGAACAGAAATAGTGGCAAGCGGTATGCTTTTAGTATAACATTTTTAGAGGTGAGGAAAAAGTGGTGAGTACTTTTTTTACTATGAGTTGTAAAGTATCAAAAAGGTATATGAAGCAGAATTTAAATCATACAGTCAGTGATGGACTGCATTTATTCTGTCAGCTCTAATTTTATAAGATCAAAAAGCTTTTATTGGTCTGTGCTAGTATGTTTAACTGCTAAAATTAGTAGTGATCTAGATAGGCATGAATGTCTAGTATATTATACCAACTTGAGATCTGGATCAGGAATTATTTCATCCGCTGTGTGGTGGAGTCAGAAAGTGCTTCAAACTCTAATCGGTAGTAGATGATATTTGAAACTTTTTATTTTTGTTTTAATTAAAAAACATTGAGCTTAGCTTTCAGTTGAGAGTTAGATTTTTTTCATTAAGCTTTTTTAGCAGTCTAAGATGAGGAATCCAAACTGCAGAGACTTTTTTGCCACTTTGTTTTTGAATGCTAGAAATGTTTGCTAAACAGTTATTTTATTAATCTTTTTTTTAAAAGGAAAAAACCCCACCTCCTCTTTTCAGCTGGGGAATTCGATGTCAAGTTCCCTCCTGAAGGGCACTTTTTATGGAGAAGTTATAAACTCTGAAATTAAATTTGTAATGGAAAATGTGACAAACTCAACTATGGCAATGCAAATATATATTCTTAGCACTTAACGCATAAAGGACCATATATATGAAATGTATTTGCAACATACTGCATGTTTATTGCAGATTAAGCACTTAAAAGTGGAAAAAACCAGCACATACCCCGTTTCTTAAATATTTGTTTAATATAGCCAGAACACATTGAAAATTGTAGGACTGAAGAGTACATGGTAAGTGTTTAAATAACATCAAATGCAATAAAATGTTTCATTTGAAATGTTAAGCAGGTGATAAAAATGTCATGTAGAATTACTATTTGGTGTGCTTTAAAATAATATAATTAGGCGAAAATGTACAGGGAAAACTTAATCACTAAAGGAAAACCTGTGTAAATGAGGCATATTTGCATTTGTGCAGATACTCAGAATTTTGCAGCAGATCAGAACCTGTCTCTATGGCTGAGCCCATGCGGCAGCATGCGGTGGTGGGACTGGGCACTTCCATTCTCATGGGCATCAGGATGTACGAACAGTGCAGTAGCTCATGGCACATCCTGCCCCCTTACCAGCCAAGCCAACAGATCTAGGAAAAGAGGTAACAAAGGAAGGTTTTTCTCCCCCCTCCACCTTTCGCATCCGTGGAGGGGACATAATAGGTGAATCTCCTGCAAGAGAAGATCTCAAAGAGCAAGAGGGGTTGCCAAAGGAAAGTAAAAGAATAAAATGTCTGGCACCTTTAAGCCTTCCCCACTAAAAATAGAAAAGAAAAAAAAGTGAAATGGAAGGACACGTAACTCATAGGAGGTGATGCTTTGGGTGAGTAATATGGTCTGTCCACTTATTAGACAAATGTTGGAAAGTAAGTGTGCATGTTTCCTTGTAGCTATTTTTTTAAGCTGGGAAGGGCTCAAGGGGAATTTTGATCATAGATTCTTAATGTCATTTACTGTTTTTTATATAGAACATATTTGTAGGACAAGGATAATATTAGAAGCCAAAATAAAGCCATTAGTATCATTATCGATTCAATATTCCTTCTGTTACCAGAAGGTCTTCAGTTTGGTCTCTGATGACATACACTGCGTTTCTCCTTTAGTTGCCTGTGCTAAATCATCCTTTCCATTTCAGGAGGAGCATCAGAATTTCTTGCTTTTGCTTCCTGTCCTACCAGCATCTTCCTGAATATTGCTGCTGTTCTCTCTCAGAATGCTTACTGAGTTACCTTGTCTGCCTTTGCTGGCACCAAAGAGTTACTACGCAAGGAGAAAGGTCTTTTCTGTCTGGTAAATCATAGCCCTAGTTATTATTTTGAGAGTAGGCATGAGTCGCTGCTACTTTCCCTATCCTTTTCCTTGAGGCATAAGATGTTTTCACTGCCCTGCCATTTCTTCTTTCTCCCCAAGGTCCGTTTCATTTTCAGTGGATACACTTACACAAGTCTTGGACTTGATTCAGTTAAAATTACTGTATGTTTGGTTTCTGTATCATGGAAGCACAAGCAAAGCAGCTAAACACTGTGGAAAGTTGCTGTTCTCTGTTTTCCCTGGCCATACATAAAGTTCTGCAGTGCAGAAGCTCAAAGATTTTGCTTTGAATTGAGTCCCCTGGAATGATACGCTTTGTGGTCATATGCTAAACTGTAGACAGAATATAAACTTGCCATTGCTTCTCAACGCTCTTCACAGTAGCTGTTCTTTTTCTTTGTGGTGGGATCCAATCTAAGGTTCATACTCTGTGTCTACATCCAGGAATAAGCCCAAGTTGTCTCACCTGTATGGGGAAGAGATGCTGACAACTCTGATAGCTGGTGAAAAAAAGTTGAGCCTGTCTTCCCTTATTCACAGATACTGTGCAAAATTAGAATCAGCTTCAAGGACAACTCTTTAAAATAGCCACGGAACGTCTGCTCTGCCTTGCACTGCTGCAGGAGCTGCATTCCCCATTTGCCTTTTGGCTGGCACCCAAACGGAGCAAACCAAATTGGGCTGGAAGGTGTCTTGACAGTGACTCAGTGGTGTGCTACAGGTCCCACTTGCTAGTCCTGTCAATAAATTCTGAGTTGTAAAGAGGACAGAGCAAGAGAGGTTAACGACTTGCCAATGGACGCATGCTGGGACTAATTAACTAACACTCTGCATATTTTAAAATTACTCAGGCTTCCGGAACAAGAGTCTATTTTGGTGTCAAAACAGTACGGCATCATTCTGTATAGATGTGAAAGACTGTGCTGGCTGCAGGGTGCTGGAGATCCACACCCTGCTAGGGACAGTCTGGAGCAGACACAGAGTTGCAGGAATCTCAGAATCAGTAGCAGGTGTCTGTTAGTCAACACCTCTCCATGTTCCAGGTTATGTCCCATTCATTCTGCTCCTTTCGTTGGTGAAAAGCAAGTCAGTGAAGTCCGTATGTGGAAACAGAAGTTTCACTTTTGCATTTCATAGTTTTCTTCTTGAAAAACTGATGACTTATTATGAAACATTTCACTTGCGGCAAAAATGAGCAAAGTCATTAAGCGTTTCTTGCCTTTGTTAAAGTGACTGATGAGCTCAGTTATTTCATAACCAACAGCTCTCTCGGTTAATGAAAAAAAACACTTGTGCAGTGTTACAATTTGCGTTAACATAATTTAATTTGCATTTGGGCAGAATTTTGGTTTAAGCTACCAAAAATACAGGTGCTTGATTGTCATATGCTTTAAAACACCGCGGGGAGAAGCAGCAGCTTAGCTGTAACTAGATGGCTAGTGAAGACTGTTGAAAATTTTAGAGGACATTTAAATTAATATTTTTGAATGTAAAATGAAATTATTTGCTATTTATTACTTACAAGCAGTATGTAGGCCTTCTGTACATGTAGCATTCTACTAGAATGGTGCTGGTGGTTTAACAGTACTTAAAGCTATTTCAGAAAATATGCTTTCACATTAATTGGGCTCTCTAAACATCTTGGTGTCATTTTTTCTCACTATATATCAGACTTTTTCATGATGGCAATAGCTTTATAGAGGCTGACCTATGTGTCTGTGAAACAAGCAGTATCAAGAAAACGATAACCAGACTGTGGCCATTCTGGCACAATTCATCAGAACCCAGGAAATACGGTGGATATTTTATTTCCTTGGTACTGATAGAAAATTTCTGGAATTCCTAGTAAACTGGGCAAAGGATTACAATGCCTCTAATTTTTTATAAACTGTATAGGGACTATTAGTACATGTAAATAAGAATATTGAAAATGGTGTAAGAAACCTAATAAATAAACATAAAGCAAAATAGAATACATTTATTCAGCATTTGTTCATTTAATTTTAACTCCTTATGAAACATGCTTGCATAACATGCTGAACAGGTTCTGTAAGATCTGATTTTATTTTCACAGTGCTGAGTGAGATATCACTAATTGCTATGAGGTAGAGAGAAGTAAAGAATATCAATAGAAAACAGGGCTTTAGGAATAAACATACTTGTTTGAGACAGCTTGCATGCTTGTATTTCCTGTTTGTCTGATGGTCTAGAGGTCCATCTAGGTCTTCTGCCCTGGTACTCAGAAGGCCTGACTTTTATAAACTTGCTGCAGGACTCTGAATAAATACTGTGTTCAGAGTAGTGCAGGTGATAGCGTGACTGAAAACACATTCATGACAGTACTGTTTCCATCGTCTGTAGCAGTGAGAAAGATTGACAAGAACACAGTACAATGGATGCACAAATCTTCTCTGTCTAGGCATGGTCAAGGTAACTCAGCATCTCTGTTTCCAAAACATCACATGTTGTTTACTAGAGCTGCTCAATGAAGACAGTTTATGAATTAATATCTCTTGTCAAATCTTGCGTAATCTGAGAGTCAGGCTTAGACTGCCCAAAGCAAAACAAACTAACTGTGGTCAAAGTCATTTGACCACTAAGAAAAGATAGCAGCTCCATCAAAGAGTTGCTTTAGGCTAACAGAGCAGTACAGCTGTATGGGCAGGGAAAAAAGCCTTGTGTAAAAAAGCTCTGTACACTTTAATTAACAGGTCAGATTAGTATGTTTATAATTACTCAGGGTTTAACTTTGCTAAGAAAAGAGCTCAATTCCATAGTTTTAATAATATTGGGTGGAGAAAAATGAAATGTTTGTCAGCGGTGCGCTTCCCTTATAACTGAGCGAAATGACGAAGTTTCAGCCAGCCTTGTTGCAGGTTATCCTGACATCTATTTCCCTTATTTGCTAGTTGTTTTGAAGTTCTTACAATCAGTGTTTTATGTATTAATGTACACTGGAGACAGGTCCAACTTGTTAGAAATTTAGGTACAACAGGGTTATAAATGTTACGGGATATGTTATAAAGCCCAAGATACCTGACCAGTGCATAGGCTCTGTTACTAGATGTAGTCAGGTGATAACATATGTACACTCATGCTGCCTACTTCAGCAAGTGTCAAAAGTTCATGCTAAGTACTACATAAATTATCACCTAATTAAGCACTGTTATGGTTTGGATTGGGAGGGAAGTGTAAACTTGATTCTCCTCAGAGAGCTATATGCAGAAATATGATGTAGAATTAATTTTACGAATAAAGGTCAAAGATCAAAGTCTGAACCTATTTATTGGGAGAAGAAACTGGAAGCGAATCTTGACTTCCTTAATTAAATCCTTTTCTGCTCATGAAAATAGTAAGAAGTTAATTTTGTTTTATATGTACTTTCCCATTATACTGTAGAGATGTCAGGAACACTGTTCTGTTACTGGCACAGTTTATATGCTATAGCCTTTCTGAACTTCCCATTGCTACTGTTACATCAGTAGTTACTGAATCATAATTTAGTGATGAAAAATGATGTGTGATGAAATGAAACGCATTCACCTGGAGGTTGGAGTTTAGGATTAAAAGATAAGGCTGTTATGGAATGGTCTTATCTGAAGGTGTTAAACATGTATATATGTGTCTACCAATTCACTATACAAATGATCCAAATATGTTATTTGTGTGTTACACCTGAAGATACATGTATTTGTGCTGGGCAAGTGATGATATTGTCCTGGCTGACTAAGAATTTTAAAATACAGCATCTGATATCTGCATCAGATCAAGAAAATATTTAAAATCAATAATAATCTTTGCATATCTGGGAATTGGGAAAAGACTTTAGAATAACTTTAGTCATGATTTATTTGGTTACGTCACACAAAATAATCTGCTTCTCTCTCTCATTTATTCCAACATCCATAAACGTGAAAAATGTCTGGTCTTGTCATCAGAGCACTGTTTCCTTCAGCTTTGGAGTTGTACTTTTTGAAGAGGCCTAATTCAATAACAAAAGTCTGTGATTCATGGAGAAGTCTATGCAAAGCCCTTTGGTACTTTAGATGACAATGTCCTTTAGGACAGGGACAGCATCCTATCTATGTTTAACGTACCTAACAAAATGTGGATTCAGTGGTGAGTGACATTTTTTGCCACTGCTAGATCATAAGTGAAGTAAGATCTGATAATGCTTATGGCCCCTGGAAAAGAGGGAAACAGTCAAAGATATGGAACTGAAGTGAGAAATCTGAAGTCAGGATAACTTTTAAGAAGCATTTTGAGAGGGACAAAACTATGTATTTTCAGGCAAAAAGAGATTCTTCTAAAGCAGTCTGTGGTACTACCACCAAAACCAATAAGGAAGTCAACATTAGCAGTATAATAGTTACAACATTGATTCAGAAAAGTTTATGCTAGTTTATTTTTTCCTCCAACTAGACAGCTATGAGCTGAAGACAGCTGAACACCTAGAGACATCTGTGTTAAAACAGCACTTGGGAGTGGAAAGAAACACAGAGTGGTGCGAGGGGAAAAAAACAGTCAAACACAAAGAAGCAAGGTGGCCAAACAGGCGGCTTCTTACCCTAAAATGCCTCTGACATTTCTCTTTCTCTGCACTTCAGGAAGATAGAGAGGAGGAAATGCCAGCAGTGTGATTGTTTTTTGTGGCAAGCAGCTTTCCACATCACAAAGACCACTGCTCACCATAACCGGCACCGCAGGTAGTCTTTGCAAAGATGCTGAGGACTGCACCACTGCAAAGACCAAATTACTTCCTCTCCTCCCCAGGTGAATTCTGAAGCATGTTGGCATATCTGTGTTGGAAAATTTGTGTTGGCATTACCAACACCAAGAACAGATTTCCCTTGCTACAGTGTGTCTGACCTAGTTATGCATTCAAACTGTTATCTGAAGGAGAGAGGAACCGTTTGCAGAGTTCTTGAAGTTCTTCATTTATACCAAATCACCCCAGTGCTGCTATAAGTGGTAATATTTTCACTGCCTTCTATGGAGTTTTATTCTTTATGTCTGTTTGTTTTGAATGATGTGTTTTTACACATGACTTTTTTACTAAAAAGTAGCTAAAGACAAACATTGTACATATATATCTACACATATACGGGAACGTGCTTAACCAGTATTGCTGAGCTGGACATGCTGCTCAAGAGCTAAGGCCAGAAAAAAAATGGTTCTTACTCTGTTGTATAACAGTCTCTGTTGTCAGTGCATGGAAGTCACAGAAAGGTTGAATACTCAGTTTTTGCTTTACCCCTGAATTTTGTCCTCTATTGTAGTCCCATAGTACCTCTACGTTGCAAAATTGCGTGTTCTGTAATTTTGATTTACATTAGTACCACAGAACTCAAAGAAGATGATGACACCTGTTAAAAAAGAGAATAATTAATGTCTCAATGATATGAACATCTCAGTACTTCTCTAACGCTCTCATGCTGGCAGTATGCCCTACAGTGATCCCAGCCTACTTCAGACAGGAGGCTGCTCCATACAATATTTAGAGGCGACATGAATTACCCATTTCTGTCACCTCTTATTCATGAAATACTGCTTGTTCTAGTGTGGATGAGCAAGGAGGAAAGGGCTTACATGCCAGCTTTGCCCGGTTTCTGAAACCCTTGAAGTACTGCAGCCTAATGAGCCTTAATTTATCATGGCCTGTAAAATAAGAAGTGTTGCAGAAATGCAAAGCATTATCTTATTATTAGCAGGGTATCAGAGGTATTCCTCAAAGGTACATAGTGATGCCCAGAGCTTACGTTGTTCTTCAACTCTATAGGAGCAGAAGGGCAGTCAGATGCAGTCCTGGGGCAACGTTTTCCAGGGCTGAATGCCTACAGCTGCTGACAAGCCCTGCTTCCTTCTTATGGACTGAAGATCTGCTTTTCTTTGTTTCAACACTGAGGTGACGCCGACAGAGTGTCCAGCAGTCACTCAACAACTTCATTGTGGTTATTTCGTCAGGCTGCTCTGCTGTGTTGGTTCTACGGATGGTTAAAGCCTGCTGGTAAAAGAAAAGCTGCTTTAAACTGTTACCAGGTGGGTGGTGGTCTCAAAGCTGTCCCAAAAAGCAGGAAAATCAGTAGTGGCTCTGCAGCATCTGTTTCTCCCCTTCTATACCACAGGGAGACTTGGGATAAAATTAATTCAATGAAATTTGAATTTCATTTACTCCAATGAAGGAACAGTTGGGTCCCATCAGTCGTCTGTAGAGCATGGCCTGCTCCTGGCTCCGCCATTTACTACCATCGTCATTGTGAGCCAGACGTACCGCTCAATATCTCAGTTTTCTCACCTACACTGTTAAGACAACAAGGAATTGTTCTGAGGCCTGCACTTCCACACATTTTGAATTTTTTTTTGGCTGGGGAACAACAAAAAGGCAGAACATGCATGTTCTCTGGGTCTCTATCTGCTGTATGCACAAGCCAGCCAACTGCATCAGGTGTAAGTTTTGTTAAAAGGCAGACCGGATGATGCAGCAGGTATGCTGACATGAAAGAAATGGTCTGCTTTTTCGAGATCTTAAGCAAAGAGGAACACATGTACCTCTGGCCTAAATTTGGTTTATTGATCTTTCAGTTCCTCATCTGAAAGCTACGGATCAGTCAGTGTGATAGAAATCCTGCTGGATTCACAGCCAACACGCCTGCAATACTTTTTTCAGGAAACAAACCATGTTTAAGGGCCTGGAAAGCAGTACAGCAATTTGCTGGCCCAAAAGCAAAAATAAAGCGTGCACAGTATGCTGCATTAGCTCTGAACTGTCTCCAGGAAGTGAAATGTTTGACAGGGAAATATATTTGCTTGTGGCCTCATTTGATTCACATTTCAAGGCAAGAATTGAAGTCAAACCCCCAGCGGAGCACATACATCGATTAAGGGGAGGATACTGCAGCCTACAAGATGTCATTCTCATGCAACCTTCTCCCTGCTTCCCTGTGGCGGCCAAGTGCCATTCAAGTGATGGAGATTTTACAAAAGGGATACGATGGGGTTTGTTACCAGCACTGACAGGAGTGTTTTAGATGGCAAAAGAACCACATTGGACCCTCTCTGAATTGCAGCTCTGAATCTTCTTGTTGGAAAGCAAGANATACTTCCTGAATTATTTAAGAAAAAGTGGCATGCCTTCTTAATCTTGATTCCTTTTCCCCCCAGGACATGCCGCAGGCTGCTGCTGATCACTGTTCGTTCCTCCCAGGTCCTTGCACCCAGCATGGCTAACCTGATGAACCAGCCATCCAGACCCCGGCTGCCAGCTCCTCCCAAGGCATACAGCAAGTAGTGTGATTCTCTGTGGGATAAGATGGAGGGGTTCAGCAGGAGCTGGGTGTGGAGATCTTTCTGCGTTGGGAAGGGATGATTTCATTGTGGTGGATCTCTTTGCACCTAACTTTCTACTCCCTGTCTCCTCCCAGTAGGAAAACATGCAGGTATATTAGTAGAGGCTTCCACAGTTAGTAAAAATACGGAACAACTCCATAAGGAAGTCTGTGGCATTACCCTCATGTAAAAAACACATGCCAGAAGAGACGGGGCCCAGAGCGTAGGAGGTGATTTATAAAATACAATTAATAGAACACAATCAGATTTCTAATTTCCAGTTTGGTTCCCTATCTGTTTTCTCCATCTCACTGCACCTCTGCTGCATCTGTTAAGGATGTTCTCTCAGACTATACTCAGTGTTAGCTGTGCTGCTTTTGGCTGGGGTAGAGTTAATTTTCTTTATAGTAGCTAACATGGGGCTATGTTTTGGATTTGTGCTGGAAACAATGTTGATAATTCAGGGATGTTTAAGTTATGGCTGAGAAGTGTTTATACAGAGTCAAGGCCTTTGCTTCTCACACCACCCTGCCCCTGGGCTGGGGATGCCCAAAAAGTTGAGAGGAGATACAGCCAGGACAGCTGACCCCAACTGACCAAAGGGATATTCCATTCCATATGATGTCACGCCCAGCAATAAACTAGGGGGAGGCTGGCGGGGGGCTGCTGCTCGGGGACTGGCTGGGCATCGATCGGTTGGTGGTGAGCTATAGTTTTCAGTTACACGGCTTGTCTTTCTTGGGTTTTATTTCCCTCTCTTTGTTATTTCCCTTTTCATTACAATTTATTATCATCACCGTCATCATTATTATTTTGTTATTATTGCTACTACTATATTTTATTTCAATTATTAAATGGTTCTTATTTCAACCCCAGAGTTTTCTCACTTATACCCTTCCAATTCTCTTCCCCCCATCCTGCTAGGGAGGGAGTGAGCGAGCGGCTGTATGGTGTTTAATTGCCTGCCAGGGTTAAACCACCACAGCTTTGTTGAAGAGAAACAGTAAAACTTAGTCTTAAAAATAGAGAAATGGAAGGAGTTTGCTAATGTGATAGTCTATGAACCATTGTAACATTTCCCTTCCTTTCTTTCTCTCACCTTCAATTTCTGCTAATTTTTCCTTTCTTCTCTCTGACATGGAGATGTATCAGGAAACTGTAAGAAACCTGCTGCTAAACTCTGCTTGTAGCACCTCTCCACACTGCTGCGATTGATGGGGAGGTAACTCCAGAGCTTCATTAAAGATGAGAGTGTTTGTGTTTTTGTGCCCAAAATACTTCTTAAGCTATTTTAAGTAGGCAAGCAGATATGCTAAAGCACTAAAAATAAATATTTAAAAATACTTGACCTCAAAATACCAATCCATCAGCAGCAGAGGGTAATAGACCTTTAAAAGGATCTTATTCTTGCATCCTACCCAGAGCAGTACCTCAGATTTACAGACTTGTGGTTAAGACAGATCTAGACTGAGCTGTCACCTCAGTTGGCATCAGAGGAAGGGCCAGATATTTTTCAGGTTTCTTGTCCTCTTGGCATGGATGTTGCAGGTCTCAGCATAGCACGGGGGTTTCCAATTTGTTCTTAATGAGATAGTACAGTTCACAAAGGCTGTCTTATGGGTCACAGCCAGTGCAGAGGAGACGCTGTCATGAACACCGCCTCTTGCACTGTTGTGGCCATTGCAGGTACTGTGTTTTTGTACAATGTTAGCAAAATGGGAGTGATTTTACCCACACAGAAGCATGTTACCCTTTCGAAAAGCACTAATCCTACAAACAGCTTGTTCTCTTGATTTTATTCACTCCCTTTCAGCTCTTCTGTATTTTTCACAGCAGGGAAGGAGCCAGCTCCAAGTGGCTCACCAGTTCTCTATGGAGCAACAGGAACCAGACCACAGCTTGGGTACCTCAGCAGGCGGAGGTCCCCACTCCACTGAAAGGAGCATCAGATGGAGTATTAAAGAAGGGTGTGTTCTCGCAGCTGCCCAACACTATCAACACTAACCAGCAGGATGATCTGGAGTTCTGCTGCTTGTGCCAGATGGCAGCGTTTTGATACTCCGGTCTTCATTGCAGGTCTGTGCTCTGTGGTTATGGCAAGACTTCCTGAAATAGCTGCTTGCTTTTTGAAACTCAGGCATGGCCCACTTATTTGGATATTTCAGGCTGCAGGTTTCAGTTGAACCCCTAAGCAGCAACTGGGTTTAAGACATGAGGAAAGATTTTCCCAGATATTTAAAAGCTGGGCAGAATGATACAGTGTTTGCAGACAGATTGCTCTGTGCTGAATGAAACTCAGAGATCTGTTGCTTCAAGGCTTACACATTGCAGTGTACATCTGTAAACATATATACAGCCAGAAAATACTTTGAATGCTTATGCCCTACATAAACCAAAATGTCCTGCTTAATATCATGATAAATACAGAGGGTTCTTCAATAATGGTGTACGATTTGGATTTTAATTTGCAACTTAGTATTGCAAAGAATCTGGTCCTTTAAGGAATATTTATGGTCTTAGGATTAAAGTCCAGATCTATTTTGACAGTTTGTATTTTGGACCCTTCCTGTTCTGAAGATCAAAAGTGTTTCGCTAAAAAGGCAAATATCTCCAGGAAGACAGAATATGTAAAAATGTGAGCTTTTTTGGTCTTACTCTGGGGGTTACATCCAGTCTTGAGAGATGTGGCATCAGAGAGGAGAATTGCCAGATATAAGTAATGGCAAATAACAGCAAACCAGTAGTCTAGCATAAGAGCAGGCAGTGCTTGGGGGCTTTGCTGAGCAAATGTATCCCTGGTTAATATGGACATACACTCCTTCTTGCTGGGACATGGCTAGTAGAGTTTCAGTGGTTATCCTGGGTTGCAGAGTGTTGGGCTGGAGGTTCTTTTTGTTTCTAATTGAGATAGCTTATTTTGCGATAAGTTCACCTCTTCTTTTGTTAGTGGCCTTGGGGAGACCTACTTCAAACATCATGAAGCAGCAAAGCCTGAGAGCAGTAGAAATAGGGTCCATTGTATGCTTTGAATGCTGGAAGTGATGAAGAAAACCAACTCACGGATCCTCTTCCAAAAAATAAAGGTTTCTTTCCCTATTGCAGAAGGTGAGAATTTTGTTACGGGCAGCAAGTGATCAGTACCGATCCTTACTTGCCACACAAAACACTTTCAATGCACGTCGCTCCACTAACTCTTCCACTGTTTTCAGGATGTTTTGTGACACCACAAAGCAGCTGTTCTTTACTCTTCTCACTAAGACATTTGTATTCAACCCTGACATTTTAATCTAATAAAGAAAAAAAAAAAGCTTTTTACCTCCTTGCAGTATAAACAGAGAACCTCTATATAATGGGCAACTGTGGAATATGGAATTAATCCCACTAGTGCGGAAAAACCTTCATAACTCTCTTGTGGCTTCATCACTCTTTGAGTTATGAGGTCTTCCTCTCACTTGTGGGATAAAGTCCAAATCCCACAGAAGCTTTTTATGTGTCCACTGTTTATTAAAACTTCATCATTTAAAACAAAACACTTAAGAAAGACACTGGGAAACATTTAAAATCAAAGAGGTTTCAGTCTGAGGAATATTTGTTGTATTTGAAGGTTTTTCAAAGCAGAGAAGAAAAAGTTCATTTTAGTCCTGATAACCACTGAACTTGCTGCTTTTGCTTATTTTTCTTTTTTTTAATTTTCTCCATGGAGAGATTCTGAATGTTTTTCCTTTCTTTCCTACATGATTTTATAAATCTTCTAGTATCCTTGTGAAGACTTCACTTGCTTTTCTCTGCCTGGCAGCCCAATGACTAGAGCTTATAACCATGAGTGAGAGCCCTTGTTCCCTGGCTTATGGATGTGAGTATATGTACTTGCTGTACCTTGACATGCAGAAAATCCTTTAAATGATACTCACTGTTTTGCAGAAGTGTAACATAACACAAATGTACTAGCTAAAGCTTAAGCCTAGTAGTTTAGCAGTACTACTAACATTTTGCACCAAGGTTGTTCTGGAGCTAAGAAGGTTGGCCAGGAGGTAGGGAAACCTAAGATGGATTTAAAACTGTCATGTACTCTGTCTGGGCACATTTAAATCGCTTTGTCTTCCCTTGTCTTAGTTTCCACAGACAGACTGTTAGAATGCTGATTCTTTTTTTCATCTCTATTTATTTGGGTTATTTCTGCATTGCAAATAAAACAGAAGCTAATGTCCACCAAATCATTTGATATAATGAAAATGAACATAGTCATTATATTAGCTGAATTGCATGGGAGTGAATTTAAATACTTCATTTTAGTAATTTATGAAACAGGTTTAAGCGAGAATCTTTACAGTCACTATTTTGCAAAGTAAGCATGAGACCAGATTAAAAAGTATCTTTTAATTGTCTTGATGTTTTTAAGTCACTCAAATGCTATTATTGTTATTGATCTACTAAAAATATTTTAAGTTTGCTGTTCCTGGATTTGTAGCACTTTTCTGCATTTCTTCCTATTAGAAAGGAATAACTGTTATCACCTATACAATTCTCCCCTTCCCTCCCACTGAAGAAATTAATTCTCAAAACAGTTTTGAGAAATAAGGAACTCTGTCTTACAGCTGGGGAAAATAAGGCAGAGGGATTTTAATTTACTACTCCAGTGTCATTCAGCGGCAGAACTGGGATGAGAAGACAGAAGGTCCTGGCTTCCAGCCCTGAGACCATGGTATGGCTCCTATGGTAAAGTCAGTCAATGTTGTGTACTGAAACAGGCGTATACTTCATCATCTTGCAGAGAAATGATGGTAAGGTGAGAATACTGAAACATTTGTGTAGTACATGTGGAGCAGATCTGTCATTATCTCCTTTCTGAATCTTGTCAGACCCCTGGGGCTGCAGCCACTGTGATCCCTTTCTGCTGGTACTGAGGTTAGGTGAAAAGCACAGCACAGTGAAAAGCTGCATGCCTGGAAGGCTGATGGTGTTGGACCTGTTTACCCCTTAAAAAGAAATGTTAAGGAAAGAGAGCAGATTGCCTCTGGGGACTGGGGAACAGAAGAGGATTGCTCTACCTGTTGGAAGACTGTGGGCATGATGTATCATTCTTTAGGTGTGGAAAAAAAATCAGATAAATTTAGATAAATTTCAGCGGAACAGCCAAATCTTGGGTGCGTACTTGAACTCTGAATCTATTCACTTGTTCGTATGTTCTTCCAGTCAATCACTTTTCTTTCCTTTACCCTAATAGAGAAAACATGATCTGAATTTAAGGCAGACAGGGGAATAAAGAACAAACAGCGATAGCTGCTGGCTGTTTCTGCAAAAGCTAAGGGCTACTTCTAGTCTCCAGTGAGAACTCAGGATGGGCCTCCTTTTATAAGAATCTGTGAGATTTACAGCAAAAAACATACAGCCAGTCAGAGGGTTTCCACCTGATGACAGATCTTTCTGCTCAGCCTTTGCTGTTGAGTGGAAATGAATTAGCACAAAATGACCCTTTTATTCTGGCATAGCAAGGATTTATATTCACAGGGGCAGCGCCTCAGTAAGGGTAAATTATCTTAACTCATTCAAAGGACTGGAGTTCCGCCATTTGAGGTTTCATCCTGACAAAACTTGAGCACATGCTTTTGAGCTCCATGACTTCATTTATGAAAGCCACTGTCACCATGTGGCCCCTCCAATCCTTAGCTTTCTTGCATTGTGTTGATCAGCTTTTCAATGCAATCGAAAGAAGTTTCAACCCATTGTAATGGATGTTGTTGTACCTAACTGTAATGATGTTTTTGATGCAATTATTTTTAGGTGTGAAAAATTGTGGGATGTGATGAGAAGCAACTGAGACAAAATTCTCCACTTGTATTTTGGAATTCTTTTGCCACCTCCTGCAAATTCAGATTTATTTTTTATTATTTTGGTGAATTTATTATATATACTTTCATTTTATAAGACATCTAGGACAATTCTGATGACAGTGGTCTATTTTTCCCTCTGTTGCATGCACAAACATGTAATAATAATAAACATAAAATGTACATAAATTCAGTTTTCACATTAAAAGAACAGAAAAGGCAAGCAAAACATGGGCTGCAGAAACAACAGGAAGTGAAAAGGTGGTGAGAGTGAAACAAGAATGTAAATCACATTTTTTATGAGTGGCCACCCAGACGACAGAGTGCAGAAGCAGACTGGGTTGTTGTGAGAAATAACAATGAAGAGTGCACATGTAATAATACAAAGTGCCTAAGAGAGGGGTAGGGCCAGGGCAGTGGTGGGGAAGGCTATCCTAGAGCAGGCTCATTGCTTACACTGCCTCCCTCTTCCTTTTTGGTCCCCCTGACCCCCGTTTTCTTTTTTCTTAGACGAGGTTGGTTTTGCTAGGGATGGTCCAGAAAAGCACCCTCTTGAACAATAAACACAAATGACTGTGGTGGTCCTGTCAGCTTTGGATCTTTGTAAAATAACCAGTGATCCACAACAGTTTCTGGAATTGATTTCACAGGCTTTCCCCCTATCTCCTCACTGACAGCCTGGAAAAAAAATTCCCCTACCACCATCGGTGAATGCTATTCATTTTCCCATTATTGTAAATTCTTACATGCAAAGAGTCCTAAAGAGCTATCCCTTTGAAGCAAAGGTGATTTTGCTACTGAAGGAGTAACAAATCAAACACTATGCTCACAAACTCTTACATTTTGAAAAGAACACTTCCAAATGATTAAATAGTTATGCGTGGCAAGGACTTGAAACTTTGATGATTTATTTGGACTCCATAGCCTATAGTAAAATATAAATTTTTAATAGTGGCATAAATGTAACATTCTCTTCTCCTCCTCCCTCCCCCACTTTTTTCCGAAGTGTACGACTTCCAAGATTTTTGAAAGAAAAAAAAGCATCTATTTTTCTGTATGTTTGCTTTTTTTATAGACTTCATAAATCCAGCAGGCTTCTATTTGTACCACTAGGCCCTTTCAATAGAAGCATGTTTTCACTGGGATTTCCACATTCATAATTATTTCTCTCGTTTCTCTGCTGTGAGAAGACAAGCTGCTATTTCATTGCTTTGGGGAAGTTAATAATATGGTAGGCAAAACATCAGGAAAAATTATAATGAATGAACCTATACAAATTGTAGGGAAACCCATGCTGGTGTTATAAAATGTTCCCATCATAAATCCCGGCAAATCACTCTGTGCACAAGTGAATAACTTTTTAACACATAAACACTCAATTAATTAAAGGTAGTATACTATATACGTTCAAACTAGTGTGACACAGAAAAGACAGATTCAAATAATGGCATTCAAGATTGTGGGCCCAGTCGTGGCTGCCACAGTCCTCCTGAGAGATTTGGATATAAGAACACTCCAGAGTAACTCTGCTCTATTGCTGAAGTGAAAATGAAGTTCTCAGCCTCAGCGTTGCAATACTGTATTATTGCATTCACTTAAAACATTAAGTAGGAAACTCTCAGCTTTTTTTCTCACCTTATTTCATACAACATTGCAAATGTTCCCTCATTTTCCTGTAGATCACTGTTCCCTCCCCCTAATACTTACCATTTCTTACCTCTTATTATTTTTTCCGTTTTTCCCAGGATTCTTGGAAGATTGTTTCCTTCAACAATTGTATTACTTGCAAGACCAGTTAATTTATTGACATTGCCTTTTCCATCAGCTTCACTAAAAAATATCAGTTCATTTTGAGAGCCATGTTGGTTAGAATTTACTGGGAATACTTCAAAAATACTCTTTAAATAGATTTTTCTTTCTCTCAGAAAAAAAGGAAGAGGCAAAACAAACAAACTTTGAGATGTTTTCAGTTTTGATTATGTTTGTGTCAAGATCAGACAGAGACTCACCAGCTGTAGAAAAATAACCAACTTGTACTCACGTAGGAAGGTACAAAGCAAGGTTCAGTTCCCTGATGCAGGTGTTATTTAGTTTTCTTTTAAGTGGAAATGGCTCCAACAAGAGCCACTGAGAGCAACCAGGATGAGTATGATGCTTCCAACACCACAAACAATAAAGCATCACATGAAAGGTGCGTATTTTCTTTTGCCAGCTGTTGGCAGATATTTTTCTTTTCATCTTCTAGTTGAAGTCCTAGATTTTCCTCAGATGGTACACTCATTTGAGGCTGACCTTGATATTTTATGGAAACTTGTTGTCCTTTTTGCATCTTTCCCAATAAGAAGGTCTGTAAAGATGACAGGATTCCTTAAGTAAGCAGAGGTCAATTTTACAGAGTGGCGATCACAAAGTAGATTTGGAAACCCTTTGGTGAGGCCACTCAGACTGAACAAACTGACAGGATAGGCTGGAAAATGAGGCGCAGCAGTACAAACATGTTTCCTCTCCTATCACAGCATCTCTGATGGTAGCCCCCTCAAAATGATGTCCATGAGCACTTCTGTCTCACCCAGGGCACATTAATATCTCCTGCCACCATGGGCGAGTCCTATGGGGCAAACACACAGTCACAGGGAATTGAAGGGGAATCCTTGTTCATCCTATGAGAGGGGTGTGAGTTGCTACACCACCTAACAATAATCACTCACCTTGATAGGCCTCATCCAGTATTCTCGTATTAATTTTAGTGTTCCCAGGTTAGTTTGTAAGCCATCTGGATTGATGTAGACAGGGCTTCCTGAAGTGTATGATGCAAAAACCACAGTACTGAGCACATACCTGTTGGTTTCAGCAGGTGTGATAATAGATTAGGGCATTTCATACAAAATTACTGGCAGAGATGTTTCAGAGCCTAAAAAGGAACCCTCAAACTTGGCCACAGCTACTTTAAATTATTCATAAGTATTTAGGCCATTTAAAGGCTTGTTAGTTGCTATAAAACTTTATCCTGTTAAACCTTAGGCTTTCGACACAGTCTCCCATGATATCCTCCTAGGGAAGCTGAGGAAGTGTGGGCTGGATGAGTGGTCGGTGAAGTGGATAGAGAACTGGCTGAATGGCAGAACTCAGAGGGTTGTCATCAGCGGCCCTGAGTCTAGT
>Ga0065711_1027523_pt1 | contig 48435 bp, 24 predicted proteins | sample Hoacrofraction12_FD_59098 | JGI IMG/M metagenome (GOLD analysis project Ga0065711, IMG submission 59098) | Hoatzin crop microbial communities from Cojedes, Venezuela - Epithelial fraction 12 v2 (version 2) | ecosystem: Host-associated > Birds > Digestive system > Esophagus > Crop | place... | reverse complement strand
GCTGGGCTGTCAATCTCACCCCTGGCCTTGGCACTCCAAGCCTAGGCTCATCCCTAGTGAGCTGGGCAATATCCCCTTCCCCCTTCGAACCTAGTTTAAAGCCCTCTCAATGAGCCCTGCCAGCTCGTGGCCAAGAATTCTTTTTCCCCTTTGTGATAGCTGAGTTCCACTTGTTGCCAGCAGGCCCGGTGCTGTGTACACCTCCCCATGATCAAAGAAGCCAAAATTTGAAATGACTCAACCCCTACTGAACTCCATTGGATCACACAGAACCTTAGTGATTACCAGGCAACAGCTGGCTCCGTTTCTCTATGCCTGTCAGGTATAGGACTTGTGTCACTGATGTATAGAAGTGCAAGAGATTTCATCAAAGGCTAAGTACCACGTTCTCATAAAGAAGACTTCAAAAATTGACACAATAGGTCATGCTAAGAGACATTCTAGTCATCTCATCTCTGGCAGATGTCAGACAAGAGGAGCAAAAGAAAGCTCTTTCCCTAAAAATCGTTTACCAGACACTTCTGAGTGGAAAATGACATTGTTTTTAATAAGTACTTCTATTAATATCAAATTGTTAATTTTTTTTAAATTTGGCCTCCACAACCACTCTTCCATGCAATGCATCACACCGTTTGCTTTTTGAATTACTGTTTCTGTTCAGTTATTCTGCAACTCCCTTTCACCTACCAGCTTTCATATTCTTCAACTGCTTAGTAATTGTTGGTTTGTGTTCAACTTTTTCATGTTGTTTGTCATTTCGTACATCTTTCTTATGCTCCCTATCACCTCTGTTCCAGGCTTAAGAACTCTAACACTTAATTTCTTCTCACTCTCAAATTGCACTGCCAGTCTGAGAGTAAAATCACTGTCACTAAAAGGAATATCACAGAATCACAGAATCACAGAATGGTAGGGGTTGGAAGGGACTTCTGTGGGTCATCTAGTCCAACCCCCCTGCTGAAGCAGGGTCACCTACAGCAGGCTGCACAGGACCTTGTCCAGGCGGGTCCCGAATATCTCCAGAGAAGGAGACTCCACAACCTTCCTGGGTAGCCTGTTCCAGGGCTCCACCCCACTCAGAAGGAAGAAGTTCCTCCTCGTGTTCAGACAGAACTTCCTGTGTTTCAGTTTGTGCCCATTGCCCCTTGTCCTGTCACTGGGCACCACTGAAAAGAGTTTGGCCCCAGTCAACCAGTCTTTCACCAAATACTCTCCTTATATGTGGAAAAAAAGGTTCTGCAAACTTTGGAATTGTATGAGTAAATACAAGAATATGGTTGGTTTGTTGGTTGTTTTTTACCCAGATACTGTTGATTTCTCTCCCTTGCTTTACGGAACTTATCCATCTCCCAATGGCCTCTCTCATTTCACGTTCTATGACATACTACTTTTCCCAAAATTCACCTAATCATGTGAAGAAAAGTGAAATTGTAGACAAATACATTTCATTTTTGCTGTGAATGGATATTCTTGAAAGTGTTAGTTCCTATAGAGATTTGTTCCTAATCCAGTTGCAATTCAATATTTTTCCAATTATCTGAATGAAAATATTTTATTCAATTATTGCTGATAATTCAGAAACTGATAATGAAAAACCACTATATACCGCACTATCTAGATTGCTTGATAAGGTGAGTGCAGTCAAGCATGTTCCCTGACACAGTACAAGCAAGGGGAAGATTCGTGCTCAAAGAGCAAAGAATGGTGCCATTACAGCAAAATGTAAAACTGTTTCTTTGGGAGCAGTGATTCTGAAAAGGCTTTACAAATCACTTGGATAATCAAATCAATATGACCATCTGATATAATAATATATCTAAGAAAGTCACCTTAGTCCTTGCCCTGAGAAATGATTCAAGGCTTGGAAAAACATCTTTGTTGGCAAGAGATTTAAGGAGTTCAGCCTGTTTACTTTATAAAATAGGAAGTTAAGAAACAAAATGCTGATTGCATATCATAATCATGTAATTGTATAGAAAAGAGATACTGAAGACTCTGTACTCATGTGGACAAAGACACAATATACCAAAAAAATGGAAATAATCTTTTCACCAGAAGGAGAGCAATTGGGATAAATTCCCCAGTGGATTATCGATCTCTTTAAGATTTCCTATTTAAATCACTTCTTATAGGAAAAGACCACAGACCTTATAAAAAAGGCTAAAGTTTTCATTTAGAAAAGAGTGGATGTGGTTCTTTATCCTGTGTTATGAAAAGTATTGGACTAAGCCATTGAAATGGTTCCTCTAAATGATATAAAAATTATTGTACTGATTCCCCCTTAAATTTACACTTCTACCCTCGACTTAATATCAGTAATAGTATTAATAACCATGATTCCATCTCCACTGCCATTAACTTTTATGTAGTTAAACACAAAGTTCAAATTCCATATTTCTCTCTTCAGAAGATATTTTTCCCTATGGGATAACAGTTGGCTAGATTTGAAGTTATTCTGCTGAGTTTGTTTTTCTTGTTTTCTAATTCTCAATTTCCAAGGTCTTCCATCTTGGTCATATTTCACCCAGAAAAAAATATTTTTCAGTCTGGAGAGTACAGACACCTCATACTTAAGCTAAACCCCCAGTTATCCTGCCATCAATTCCCGACAGATGCATTCTGGATTTCCACAGTTGTTTTTTGTGTAATTTGCCTCTTTTCCTTTTGCCCCCACTCAGACTTATCAAAAGAAATTCAGGAGTGCATCAAGGATCCACACACATCAGCACCTTGCTTTTCGACTGATGTGCTGAGCCAGGTCAAATATTTCTTAATTGAGACAAAAACACGATGTGTGAAACTTCTAGTGAAATTCCTCACACTGGGATTCAAACCACTTTTGAGTACCGTATGCTCCATGAGAATGCTTATTTCTCATCTTGCTCTTTGAATTGAAAGGAAAACCACACAAATGGGGTAGTGAGAAAAATCTGAAAAGCAACCCCTAAATTATATTCATAGTAACCCACAAAGGCACCCAAGAAAGCACCCATTTCCCAGGACTGATATTTAAATGAAAAGATTTTCATCAAATTGAACTAGAGTTAAACCTTAACCAATTATATTTAAATGTAATGAAAAATAAATACAGCTGAGCTATTAAGATAGCTGGAATAGCTAAAGGTCTTTCAGCACTTCCATTATAAACCTAGTTTGTTCAGGGGATTATAAGTGCTGTAAAAATGTGTTCCAGGCTGAAACTTGGCAGACAAAGGTTGTAGTTTTAGAGGTTGGGATTTTATGTTTTTTTTTTTTTTTAAGTAGGTACAAAAAAAAGGTTGGTCACTTTTAAGTTATAGGTTTGGTAGGCTCTGGAATTTTCCAACACTATTTTTGATGTTCCCATAATTCAAAAAAGGACTGATTTTCAAAATAAGATGATGTAAGCTATTATTAGTCCATAATGTGAACTAACCATATGCCGCTTTTGGGATTTGTACAGGGGGTTATTTTTAAAAGGCAAGTGGGTTCAAACACAGGTCACTAGACTAATTCAGTTTGTTTGACTCATAGGGTGGGATTTTTCAAACACCCTCAGCAGTGGCCTACCTCAGCTCCCAAGAGCTGACATCAACGGTGTCAAAAGCTGAGGACTTCGTATACCCTCACTCATCAGCTGGGATAATGACAATAAACTCAGAAACACACTTATTCTTTTATTATTCATGTCTCATGCCTTCTCTTTGTGATGGACTGGAGTTTCATGAAAAATTCTCAGTATGGAATAGCACAAATTTATTGATATAATTTCTTCCGTAGCTCCTTCTCTCTGGTGACTTATAGATGTGGGAAACCAACTGAGCATCAAAGGCCTTTCCCTGTCAGAAATGCCTCCTCAACCAGTTTCTGCAAAGAGTGCAGCAATATCTGGGGTGCAGCACAGACTTCTGGGCTTGAATGAGCAGGCGAGTGAGCTCTGGCCAAATGCTTCACCCTACAGACCACAGCATGACAGCAACCCTACACACGGTGTGGACGCAAAACTAAAAAAGAGATGAGCTGTAAATGCAAAGTACTTGCGACTGTTGTCAAGGAACTTGACTAGCCAGAGAGAAGCAAGGATACTTCGTGAGTATGTGTGAACAAGCACCACTGCAAAAATATCCATGACATCAAGGAAGATTAATTAACCTTTCATCTTCTTTCTGTCCATGGAGGGGAGTGTGTGTCTATGCCCAGTGGGAGTGGGTAATGGATGCTATCATCACAAATATGACTCAGGGTCTTCAAAGGGCTGAAGAACTCTGTTCTGACTTCTAGAAACCCCAGGCTCCATGGGTCCTTCTCTCACTTTCCCCAGCTCAGCTGTAGCTACAGAGCTGTTTCACTTTTGTGGATGTTGCGAACATATTTTTTACAAACATGCTCCAAAAAAGATTGTGTTTCTCTGCTCCCAGAAGAACCAGCAAGGCAATGGTTTCAGACACAGTACCCTGATGCAGGAATCAACATTTACATTCGGGCATGAAACGGGGAGACCAAGGATTCAAGCCACCTCTTTTAGAAGTGTAACCAAACTAGGAAGCTATTGATTATTCCAGAATAGATCTTTTTCTTTCTCAATTTCTTTAGTGTGGTTGTTGGTATGCGGAATGATTTCTGTGTCAAGTTTCTGAGGGATCACAAGCAATTTTGTTTCTTGATTATGTGAAACAGAAAGAGGATACTGAATTCTGAAAATGTATCATAAAATTGAACCGAATGATTACTTTCTCACTAGCACTTGTTAATTTCCATGAGACATGAAATCATATCCTTCTTTCTCTATTTACATAATGCAGTATGTTAACAAATACACTCCGTTCTGTTTTTTTTTTTATTTTTCAACTTGTTTCTTTATAAATAACTTTTTATTTCAATCATTGTTAACCTTTTTTGAGATGTGGGTTGTAAAAAACATTTACACAGCACAATTCATAGCAATTGGGGTCAGCAGCTATATTTATTTGTATTTCATATTGCTAATAACTCAAGAGCTCTAAAATACTAATCTAATCTTTTTCATACTCACAGACTATGTAGGTTTTCAGGATCAGACTTGGCGTGGTGGTTGTCCTCATTAAGGAGAAATACTGACAGTGGGTCAGAATGACTGCTTCTAGTTCACTACGTAAGTGAAATGAAAATAGGAGACTAGAAAGAAACAAAAAGCACAAGTTAAAGCATACGACAGTAAAGTCTTGTCAGCCAGTAATATTTTAATACTTCTGCCACTGACTAGTGTATGCTACATGTATTAGGATTTCTTCTGAAATGTTTGGTTACTGAGTACTGTATATACCATGATATATATTTTCCCTGCTGAGAATGAAGGGAGTCATGGGTCAGATTAACCTGGTATGACCCAGTGCCTGATTGAAAGACCACCACAGATTTCACTTCCAATGCCACCAGTGCAAGCCTTCAGAGGACTATGTATTCAGAGGAGTAAGAATGGTTTTGTCATGCTGAGAGTCCTCCTAAGGTAAAGTTTCGCCATGTTTTAGCATAAAACAAGGGAGACCACTTCTGCAACTGGCCTGAGGTTTCCCTTCTCTAGAACTCCCCAAAACCTGTATAGAGGTCATATCCCCGTTCTCCACCCAGCCTCCCTGTCTCCAGCCTGGCCTGGTGGACTATGCTCCCAAAAGCTTTGCAGATGGATGAGAGCTCTGTGCCACAGTCTTCTATAGGGTTATGAAAGAAAAAAAGATCTTGTTGATCATCTAGGCAACAAGTCCTAAAAAGTAACCTCAGATGCTATCAAATCCACAGACTTTGTTACAAGCCATAACCGCTTTTCTGTGGAAGACATGCTGGCAGAAGAGAGGGGTTAGATAAACTTGAACTTCTGGAAGCTGTAACTGAAACATTGTCTTAATTTTCTATGTGAAAAAGAAGTCTTTATAAGTGCAACTGTGTACCTCAGCATGAAATCAAGGCTGTTTCAGAAAAAAAAATCAAATTTTCAGGCGGTGGCCTCAGCAATCCCAAAATCAAAAATAATATGAAAAAAAACATTTTTACTCCTTTCAATATGATTTTTAATTTGTTTTCATCATGTTTTATTAAATAGTGACAATGGTAATGAAAAAATAGATTTCCTTCATCTCTCTGCCAAGCACTGACCTACAGGGCAGAAAGAGCCATGTTTGGTTCTCCTGCTGGGTAGGCATCAGTGAACAGGATGCACGGTTTCCAATTGCAGGGGACATACGCTTTGCTAAGGATCAGGCAACTCGGAGAGAGAAGAAAAGACAGGCAGCCTTTCACCCCCCTGTAATGGAGAGGGCAGGGAAAGGAGTTGATCACTAAGTTTCAGATGTAATCAGAGCAGTGCTGCTCAGAGCACACGATCTCAAGCTCCCCTCTTGGCTTGTCCAGGAACCCTCATCCTCTGCAGGGACCACAGGCTGTAGTAAAGCAGTGGAGGGGGTGGAGGACAAGGGGAACAAGGAGGACGAAGAGTCAAATTATGTCTGTGACTTCTCCATATCAGAATTCGTTCCCAAGGCTGATTCTGGAGAAGACATGTTACAGGCTGTTGAATACCCAAGCATCAGTCAGAGGATTGAACATAATTTTAACCCCCCCTTCACACTTCTGTTTCCACTTCAGTAGGTCCTTTTAGCTGAACTCCAAAGGCCAGATGATGTGCTGGGCTAAGGGAAGGAAGCTCTGAGTCAACAGCAGCTCACAATTTGCTTTTCAACTGTCAAAACATACCCATACTCTCCTCTCACTGAAGCTTCCTGGCTTCTCTTCTGAATCCTAACCCCTCACTCCACTATCCTTTAAGGAAAATGAGATTAATTCAGATCCTTCTTCATTGTGGTTATAAAAGGGGAAATTCCTGAAAGTATTCACTCAAAGCAGATCCTTTTAAGGTTTTGCTTTTGTTGTGTGAAGGAAAGCAGAGGAATTTTCAATACTGGAACACCCCACACTTGGGCTGCATCACTTCAAAAACAAATGTTCAATTATTTGCAGCATTATTGTAAGATGGCTTTGTTATGTGATACACTCCCTGACTGCATGTGCTGGGACACTGGGAATCATAAAACCCCCATTTTGGAAATGAACTCTGGTATGTACGTAACCCACATACCAGGGAGCAGGGCTTGGTGGCACTCCGAGCACTGCCTGTGTTACGAGGTGTTAGTGAAAGTTTTGGTCTCTTCAGCCCCTTTTATTGGTTCTGCAGTGGATTCCTTACTTACAGATGTTTTCAAAACCAGCAGTTCCAAGGAGAGTCTACTTATTGCCAAAAGTTTACAGCTGAATTTCTTGGCATTCGCAAGCAATGATTTCATCAGAACATGAAATAAGTCAGAGCTGCTGTTGAAAGACAATGTTTTATAATCCAGCATTGTAAATTTAAGGCTTTTATTTGCTGCAGAGTTTGGTTTCCATTTGTTCTACTCTCTGATAGGTGTATTGCTTGGGAACAGATATAGAAGTTTTACAGGCCCTTTGTGCAACTTAAAACCCCTGTATAGAATACCACAGTGCACTGCCCATTCACATCATTAAAGACTTTTTACAAGAGTATCATGTTCACACTTATATGTACTTTACTCTAGCGACCCTACCTGTGCCATGTTTGGGTTATTATAAATGGGCCCATGCAGAATGCTGCCTCAACAGCTGAAGTAAGGAGGCTTTGTTTAAAATTCAAATAATAGCTGAATGGTGTCTGTTTGTTCCTGATCAACACTCTGCATACAAAAAACGTTGCACTTTCTTAAAAGGCAGCAAATGTGGACAAATATTAGCTTTTGGAACTAAAGGGGAAGTTATTCATTCACTCAGCAGTGCTTTGCAAGCTATCAATCTTCCAGGTATTTCTATTAGCTTTAATCATCGAGGTTGTTTGTTTGGAGCAATTTCTAAGAGAATAAAGGTACCTTTGGCTCTTATCTCCTGTCATCAAAGCATCCATTAGGAAATCCAAGCCCTGTAGGCAAGCTCAAGGGATTACTCAAAGAGGTTTTCTTGAAACAATCAAGAATTCGGTGCCCTCTCTTCAGTGCACAGGAGTTCAGTTGGAAGCCATAATCTGAAAGAGGGGTTTATCTGGGGCTTAATACAATTTGAACAGGGTTTTGTTCAGGGCAAACCTACAGATAAAAGCACCTTAAATATGTTGAAACAAAGATGAGCCCACATTCCTTGTGGTGCTGTTTCTAAGTCCAGTGGTCTGTCAACAAAGTGGGGGAAAAAGCTCTAAAAGTCTTACAGTTATCGCAGTAGTCCATAGATTGGGCCACTGAGAAGCTAATTAATAGCTTTTTAATAAAGGAATGCTGATTCAGTGTGAAGCAGTCAAAAGCTAGTTCAGTGTAGGGGGTGGGAAGCCTTGCCAAGTAAACAGGAAGCTCGAGGATGGGGAAAATGTAAAGACTGGGAACTTGTTAAGTAAAAAAAAAGTCTTTAATATACAGGATAAGCATAAACTTAAAAAATTTCTGAGATGCATATAAACCTGAATTTCCACAGAATTTTAATATTTTCATTCTTCAGGTACAGGAGTTTCATTCAGCTCACAGCTAACGGAAACAGAGGAGAGGAGATGTGGTCAAAATGCTAATGCACATTTACATTTAGAATCCCTGTTCTTAGGATAGAGTCCAGTGTAGTGCAGCTAGTATTTGGGCGACCTATGCTCAACTCCTGCTTCTTCCACTTGAGTGCCTTGCCCTCTTTGGTTTTCCTTCCTTGGGGAGGGAAATGATAAATGCTTTGAGATCAACTGACAAAAAGCCTAACATGAAATTTAGATATTGTTGTACTACCGCTTTTATCGAGAGTCCCAACTGTGAGTTGGAACTTCGTTGTTGGTTCTGTAGGAACAGAGAGTACAAAGCCTGGCTCTGCCTTGAAGAGCTTACTATAATTAAAAGGGTGACACATTCCAAAATGAGCAAGTAGGAAATTTTTAAACAGCAGTATTGTGTTTCAGCTTGTTAAGGCAACAGATACAGTTATGATTTTCTTTAGACTGGAAGGTTTTCAGCACACAACCAGGGAATGAACATGTCTCTGAGGGTGTCAATCTACAAAGGAAATGAAGTGGACAATATGTATTTAAAATTTCAAAATGGTTTTGACAAAAAACTGGTACAGAAACTTAAAGCTAATTATAAAACTCATTTGCCATGAGGGTGGAGTTCTTTTCAGGAGTGAAAGTGGATTAAAGGATAGGAAGCAAGGCGTAAGGCTTAATGGTTACTTCTCAGGATAGAGAAAAGTGAACAGTGTGGTCCCTCACTGAGCAGTTCTAGAACTTGTTCTATTTAACTTTGTCATCAATGACTGAAAATGGGAGTAAAGAGTGACATCTTCAAGTGTGAAGATGAAATTAAGATCTTTTGGATAGCTGAATATCATGCCAATGACAAGAAACAACAGGAGGATCTCACAAGTGTGTTTGTTTGGCTGCAGTTAAAAATAGCCAGCAAGATATCGAATATCATTGAAAGGACACCCCCCAGATGCCATAATTTTGTGTATATGTAAAACCTTTGGTGCACCCACCTCCTCAGTGCTGAATGGGGTTTTATGATAACAAGCAGGACATAACGGAATTAGAAAAGTGTACAGAGAAAAGTAAGTAGGTAATGGAAGAGCTGTCTTACAAGAAAGTGTTAGAAAGGTTGGAACACTTTTGTTTCAAGAGAAAAAGGCTGGAAGGGATTTAATAAACTTTGGCAAAATCCTTATGGCATGTAGAACAGTTATCTGGAAAATATTTCTTCATGCAACAGATAATTAAACTTCTGAAACTTAATGGCCATTGGAGGTTGTGGGAGAGGACAATCTTAGCATGTTCAAAGTAGATTAGGTAAATTCATGGACAACAGACTCATAAATCAATGCTGACAGGACCAAGCAGAGATGTGTCTCCTCCATTCCTTATAAAAGAATTTTGATGGGAGATGTATTACAGAGGTGACCAGGCTTTTGTGCTCTCACAAAACAGCATCTCATATTGCCACTGTCAGAAACAGAATACTCTGTTAGACGGACTGCTGATTTGACCCGTTAGGGCATTTTTATATTCTGACATTTTTTCCAGTGTTGGACACTTACTCTAATTAAACTAATAATGTGTCATATACACAATATTACCTCCTCAGAAAAGGACACTGACTTTTAAGACTTGTAATGTAACACTGCTTTGGTTCCAAGAGCAGCACATCAGTGCATAAATGGCAATCAATCACAGCCATGTGCTGAACCAACATCAGGTTAGTAAGAAAGTGAATTTCTCAGGGAAGAAAACAATCATAACATTAGCTTTTACATAAGCCCGATATTTTGTCAGGTTGCTATTCAAAATATAGACTCAATAGAAACACTGTATGTAGTTCCAAAATCCTTCCTCCATTCTAAGAAATTTACATGTCTGTAGAACTGTAAAATGTAATTAGCTTTCATTGACTCTAAGTCCATCTGTTGTCAGGGATATTTTTACATGATCCCATAAAAGAAGTCTATTCTAGGCTATAGAGTCCATCTATAGAACTAAGTATGGATGAGTTACAGAGGGAAGCTCTCCATTTTTTCAGGCTGTTTATGCTGGTTCTGTCTAGTCTCCATCTCAGTTTTCACCTGATTCACTATATCTCTGCCTGACATGAAACTTCATTCTGCATTGAATCTCCATACATCAACCCACTCCAAAAGCCTTGCAGAGGATAACACAGCGTCTTTCAGCCCAAGCCTGGTTGTCATCAGCAAATCTTTCCTGTTTCTTTCAGTGCATGGTATGCAAAAATGTAAAATGATTCAGGAGAAAACCCCTCTTTTAACATTTACTAGGAAAAGATCTGATCCTTCAGATATTCACAGGCTGACAGAAAGCTAAGCTTTTAATGTGCAGCAGCATGCGACAGTCCTCAGGAAAGGTAAGAATTTTCAGATTGACTTCAAAGGCAGAAGACTAACAAGAGACTTTTAAAGCATTTCCTGTACTGAGACAAAACTAAACCCTCCCACCAGGACTGGCTCTGTGCAGAGGCAAAGCACGCAGTCATTTAAGGAAGTGGGTTATCGATGCTGGCAAAACAGCCATAGTCCCATTTCCAGCTTTTCCTGTGCCAGAACCTGAAAAGTTAGCAGCTACTGTCCCAAAGGGGAGAAGTCAGAGCAGCATTTACTGCCATGGAAGCATTTGTGCCACAACTGTGCAATCAAATGTTTAAAACAGCTCATAAAGAGATGTCAGAAAATTTTGAATTTTGCATCTGGGATGACTTTTTAGTTCTTGATTAAAAACTTGAAAGAAATGGATACAGTTTGTCATAAGGTTGTCTCAAATCCACCTCACATTCAATTCCCTTACTTATTTGGTGTGTCTTTATTTGCTAGAGGGTTCTTACTAACATAGGTATGGAATGATGCCACCTTAACCTTAGACACAGAAAGAAGAATAAATTAACTTCCAAGGTAAGACATCTTCCTCTGCCTACATAATATTTGTATTTCATGCTAGAAGCATCTCTCCCCATTGACTTTAGTGGAAGTTCAAAATGAGTCATATCCTAACTTCGGTCTTTTCAAAGTGCAGGATTTCCAGATCTTGCCCTTTTAACTTGCTACAGTCGCTTGGAAGTGATAAAACTTAGATAAGGCAATTCAGAACCTCTGACGTAGCTTTCTCTTCTGAATCATATTCTGATAGTATGCGTCTGGCTTTTAGAGAGACTAATTACTTTACTCAGGCATCTAAAAAGCAATGCTTAATGTAGGAACTGTGACTATCCCTCCCCTGTGCGCCCAGCTCAGTTGTGCGTACTTAACCATCTCAGTCCCATTTTAGATGTGTGGTGTGCTTCACCTGATTTCTAGGTGCTCTCCCAGGTGGACACAAGTTCTCACAGGTTCTGTGTTGTACCGGCTGCCTGGCCCACTAGGCTGTCTCGGACACTAGGGCATCTCAGACAGCAGTGCATATCCATGAATGGAGATATTAATTGAACATTTCTCCTCTATAAATGAGATCCTGTCAAATGCATTTCAGCTAGACATCCTGGAATGGAATGGAAAAACTTTCATAGCAGTAGACATTTCAGTTTCTATTAACAGGCATCTTCTAGTAAAGAAAACTCATTTGGGTTTTTTTTGTAAAATACCTGACCAGTGCTACAGGTATTATTTCAATCAACAAATTCTAAAAACTTTTTGCAATGATAAAAAGACTATTTTCTAGTATTTAAAAAAGCTAATGCTTTGGATTCTGGCCAACATTGGGGTTCTTTTCTGTCTCTTAACGAGTTTTCTCATCTGTGTCTATGTTTAAACTGAAATTTGCCTTGGGGTCTAAGAAAGAAAGAACACTGGGGCCTCCTACAGTTTACTTTTTGATTGTAGCTTGTGTTCAAGTATCACACAGAAACTACTGCCGTGACAAAGGGGCACCTGAGTGAAGATGCTTTACTAATACACATAGACAGATAGTAGCCTTCTTAAAGGTTGGATTTATCTGCCCAAATTTTGGTATATAAAATCTGAATTTCTGCTTGTGACTTGATTAGTCAAAAGAAAAACATGCTTTTTGGATGCAATTTTTCTTAGTCTACCCTAGATGTCTAAAACTGTCCAGATGAATGGCATCCTAAGTCTCTATACTTTTTCCATTGACTATAAAGGAAGTCTAGACAGCTTGTTCAGATGTAAATATCTATACTGCAGATGTCTGAAGCTAAGTGAAAGGAATCCAGGGAGTTTACCATCCGAAAACAAGAATGTGAATATCATATGGGAAAGGTCTGAACCATACAAATATCAAACATGCCTAACATCACATACGACACCTGAGCATCCATGACAAGAATGGAATACATATTTCTTGAATTCCAGGTCAACACTTTAATCACAGATCATCTTTTTTATGAAATGCTACGAGTAGGCATATAAAATTTTTCACATCTTAAAATAATGCTTCCAGCTAGTACAGAAAAATTTTGGCTAACCTCAGAGCCATACCTTCTATTCCTACCTACCCACAATATCCCTAGTTAAGTGTTCAAAGGAATATTTTGCTTTTCACTCATTTAATGAAACAACTAAAGATCCTAATAATAGAGTTCACTAAGGGAAAACAGCATGGTATAGGATACAGGAGCTGCACTTGCATAGAAAAAATTGCAATTTATAGAATAGAAAAGAGTGAAGAAAGAGACAGAATTGCATCCCTTCCTCTTCACATATTTTTAAACTAAAACCATAATCCCAGGAAAAATATCTGAACAGATGTTTTCCCTTGAAAACATTCCAGAAAAAGAAAGCACACATGGCATACTAATCTGCTACTTTCTTCAATACATTCTCGTTCAGAGATAACAAATGTACCATGTGATGTTGCCATAGTAGCTACTTGTATTCTACCACTGAGTGAAGCAGAGGAAAAATTAATATATCTACACATACTCTGGGCATTGGACTGGCTGCAGTGGTAGATTGTGCCTTTAGCATTTGATATAATTTTTCTTCTCTGACACTGCTCTGTGTGTTGTGTTTTAGATCATGTGTGCTGAAGTACAGTATGCTACAAGCAGCCATTTAGATCAGGTATCTTGTATGTCCAGATTCTCCAATCCACCAAGGTTACCAGAGCACTGCTGAGCAGGAACAGCATCATTAGGCCAGCAAGACTGCCAATGGAGATGTCCCTTTGTTCAGGGTGGTCATCTGCCATGGGGAACACCATTCTCCCCCCTCCCCAGCTAATCCTCCCTCAGGCACCTCCACAACTTGTAGACCAGGAGCAAGGACCATGTTCAGCACAATTCAGGGCCCTTGGTATATATTTGGGTAACTTCAGGCTTTGCTCTGGACTTGGCTTTCTTTAAGTTAGGAACTGCAACTTTCTATAGCCTCCTTGTCATATACTCTGTCTGCATGATTTTCAAACAGACTAGAGACTACATCTTAATGAGTCTTCCATTAATTTACGCAATGGAGCTGGTCAATGTTATGACTTTTTATAACGGAATGCCAGAAAATCGGGGAAAAATATCAAACAGAAAAAAAAAACAAATCACAACTAATAAGGCTGAAAAAGTACTCATCTGAGGTGATATCATTAGCAAAAGAGCCTACCTCTTACTTGAAAAACTGATGTGATCAGTAGGAAACAACAGAAATGTTTGTAGAATCCAGCGGAGAAACTTGAAATACTGAAAAAGAACTGACAGCAAATAGTACAGGAAATATTACAAGAAAGACATTGTTAAATAGGAATCATGACAGAAACAGAGGTATTTAAGGGTATGTATTGCTCAGGAAAACTAACTAAAGCAAGAATTGGTAGATCAACATATTCATGTTCTTACATTGACTTTAAAGTAGACGAAATATGAATATAACCACATACGCTGAGAAGACAGTAAAACTTGCCTGTGTCAGCATCATTTCTGGAGAGAGCTGTAGCACAAGTTCTGTGTCTCTAAACCTAATGATGAACTTGAATAATATATAAAGTCATTAAATACTATTTGGAATTGTAGCATGAATGACTTCTCTTTCCAAGTATAGCAAGAAAGACAAATGGTGTTAATAATGATAGGACCCAACTGTTACTGAGCCCTTTCCTTTACAGGAAATACAACCAATCAAAGACAAAGACAAAAGTGAGGTTATTTTGCTTTTGAACTCTTTGAAAGTTCATGATCTTCAGAGATATTCACAGAAAACTATCAGGAATTAGCCAACCCTGGTCTGATTCATTTCAATGGAATGGAAATATACTCACAGGTACAATTATAACTAGAGTTCTCAATTTCAAAAGGACAAATTAAGTTATCTAGTTAACAAATTCAGCTGTACTGATGAGTATATAGACTTCACTGTAGCGTAAGCTTGGGAATTGTCTCTATTAAAGGTACAAAATCTGTGAGGAGCTCCTATCCCAGGTATAGAAGACTAATTTCTAAGCTTTTAAACCTGGGCTTTACTAAATCACAGAAGATATTTAAAAACTGGTGGAGATTCTACAAGAAATGCAAAACCCAACCAAACGAAACCAAACCAAACCAAAACAAGGACTGCTTTGTAAATAAAAGAATATTTTAAAGCTAAGGCATGAAAGAACACAATGACAACTGTCAGGAACCAAACAAAATTGAAAACTGCCATTAAAACAGGAGAAAACGCATAAGAGAAGGCAATTAAAAAAATTAATTTCTTATGCAATGAGTATCGGTTAATACTTCAAGGTGTGGCTGAAAAGCTAAATAACTGTTACCTCTTCATTGTTAACATTCACAGTTCTGCTGAATATGGAATCAGAGATCTGACGGTTTAATGTGAAAGAAAGTACAGAAATTTACATGAAATAGAAAACATAATATTGATTTAAAAGCAGAAATCAAAGAGCTTAATACAACAATGTGTGAAAAGCTTCTAGAATTTTGAAGTTGCTGATCTGGTAGCAAGTATTCTTAAATAATTTTTTAAGTCTTTGAGAGTAGTACTGAATAACCAGAGAATAGCAAGTTATCACTTAATATTTAAGTAGAGAAAAGCCATCTGCTCAACTACAAGATCAAACCTGAACATGGTTTGGATATGTTCGTAGTCAAAGATAAATGGAAAAATCATATCAAGTGCAACACGGACTTGCTAAGGTTTGCCTATTCCATATTGTTCTGACAGCTTCCTATCATGAAACAGTGGATTAAAAAAATTTATATCTCTACTCCTGTAAGCAATTTTTTGAAGTATCATGTAGGAGATTAAAGTAAAGAAGACTATAAGGGATGATAAAATAGGACACGAATTGTTTAAAAGAAAGAGATGGCAATGAGTGGTGCTGAAAGAAGAAACATCAAAGAGTTCAGTGCCCAAGAAACAGGTGAGTTAATGATTAGTACCAGGGAGGATGAATAGCAGAATGGTGTCAAGGACCAGAGTAATAGACTAAATTCAACAGTTGAGGGTGCAACTTACCTTAGGGACTAATAAAAAGCATCTCTGCTATAAGACAGATATTCACTAACTAGAAATGACTGAGGAGAAGGACTGAGACATACATTTATTAACAAAAGGATTACATCACCAACAAGCTGTTCCTGTGAAAAAGGTAAATGAGATCCTAAGTTAAATCAGCTAAGATAGGTAAGTACTTGTGCTGTTTTACAAAATGATACAGTAAATTCTTCCTCATTTGATGTTCACTGAGTTATTCTGCCAAAATGAAGGCTGACAGGCTGTGAGAAAATAAAAAAGTTTTCTATTTATGCATCAAGCAATTCAATATCACGTTCAGAAAAACAGTGTGAGAACAACTAGATATAAAAGATTAAAAATTAATTCACGGAGAAATAAGTGAGATTCTAAAGTAGTTTTCCAATGGCAGTAATGGGAACAAAAAGCTGAACTACATATAATACTGAATTGGTTCAGGAAAAAGAATATGCATAAAATGCTTGCCTGTAGCAGCACGAAAATAATATCAATGGTCCCAGAAGTCCCCTTGTATGTATCCCCATTTCTGATTTTGTAATGAACTTTTTTTAACTCTTAAAATGCTCACATCTTCACAAAAGCATATCTGTCTCTTTGGGAAGATTTCTTTGAAGCCAGTGACATCATTCAAAAAGCCGTAGGGAGAAAGTCAGACCTGAAATGAACTCTCATAATTCCAAGGGGAATATAAAATCCTAGACAACATGCAATTACAACAAATGTAAAAACATGACGTATTTTGCAAAACAGCACTCATCTTTTCTGACCAGTCCTAATAATTATGATTTTGTAGTCAACAATGTGTCTTAGTATTATTGAAATAGAATCTAAATTTATAAATGATTTTAAAGTCTTTACCCAAAAGGATTAAGCAACTTACTTAAGTTCATGGGAAAAAAGCCATGGTTCCATGACTTCCAGAGAAGTGCTTTATGAAAACCATGTCTTTTCTCTATTTTACTGAAATGTGACCCAAGCTGAAAATTATATTGACAAAAAAAAAAAAAATCACATTTCCATACAGGAGCAAGACTAGGCAAAACAAAATCTATTACATTGAGCCTTCATAGACACAGTTGCCAAAAGAAATATGTACTATCCTTTTCCCCAGGAGCTAGATACTCCACTGGAATATGCAACATTCACTGAATTGGAGCAGGCTGTATCAGGTTCATCTGAATACTAAAACAGAGCTTAGGGGAGAAGAGGGAAGGGAGAGGAAAGGTCTTGCCTTGGTATAGGTGCAGTCACATTAGTGTTTTATCTTGGACCAGGAACATGCTTTCGAAGCGAGCCTCCTTATGCCCCTCATTCCCGTGCTTTGTTTTGCATTACTGAGTGGTCTCAGAGTGTGTAAACTGTACTCCTTTTGGATTAATCTAAACTGGAAGATGTACTGCAGGAGACCATGCAGTATGCTTCAACAGATAACAAGTATTTAAGCCTCAGAGTCAGACTAGAACTAGTCCAAAGTAAATGCCCTGAAGATATTAACTGCTGGTATCAAGTCCTCAGTACTGTTCTGCTCCACAGATACACATCTACTAGGTTTGGTCATACCACTTGCTCAATGTAGACCTATTTTGTGCCACTAGCAAAGCACTTTTTTATGTTGTTTTTTTTTTTTCTTATGGCCAAATGTAATCACTCTATAGCATAAAATTGCCCAAATTATGTTCAAAAAGAAACTACAATCCACATGCAAATGCCTTCAAGACGGGGATCACACAAAAGGATGCAAACCTGTGGGCTAGGTTAGAGGGAAAAGATGCAAGAAGGTGGGAGACAATTCAGACAGCAGGAACAACTGGGAGAAATGAAAAAACAGGGTAAGGAGTACTAAAGCAAATGACACAGGTGGTAAAGAGAATAGGTAAAAGGATTGTGAGTGGAAATATTAATGGTGTATTCTCCTCTGTCATGTAATTAAAAGGATATGAAGACTGTGTTGCAACTTGTTCAATTTCTTATTCTTCCAAACGAGGCAGCTAACATGAAATCTTAGGCATCCTTCTTTTCCCCTGCATAAAATGGGATCTGGAAAGCCTCGACTGACTCTAGTCAGAGCTAGGTCTACTTCTAGTCTCCCCGCATGAACGTGTAGGCTTGCTAATTTAGAATAAAACTTCCTCGTGTTCCTGTTCATTGGGCAGGCTTTTTAGAGAAAGTTTTTCCTTTCTTAATATGCAAGTTCAGACAAGATGATCAAAGAGCTATCCTACCTCCAAGTGACCAGTCAGTAGTCAGGTGCTGCAAGTGACAGATGTGGACAGCATCAAAGAGCCTCAGACATGAAAGACCAAGATCATGTATGCCAGTAGTTTCTAATATGGTAATTAGTGGCTTAGTAAGAGAAGAAATCAATGAAAGTCTGCTGGCAAATAATGGTAGAAAGATGTAGACCTGTATATTTTAGGAGATGGTGGACGACAGAAGGGCAGGAGCACATCAGTTCTCTTTTACATGCTTGACTTCCAGATAATGGAACAGTCACAGCTGCTTATAATTCCTCCCAGCATGTATGTGAGTAACTACATACATGAAATTATGGCCCTTGTCTCTGTTCTGCTCCAATAAGACGAATAGTGTCTTCCAATTATATCTGCTCAGAATAGTGGTTGAAACTGTAGACCCATGAGATAACTATAAACAATTCCTTTTTATATTTGCATTGCTTTTTAATTATAAAGTCAAGGAAATTCTATGACAAAAAGCTGTTAACAGGGAGCTAATGACAGTTGGTAACTATTTGTGACCTTTCAGAACATCCAGTTTAGTAAAACGTCAGTTTCTAAATTCAGGAGATAAAGAGTTAAAATACTTCACCCTCTTGAAGTGATATATACTGCCCCAGTACAGCCATAATATGTGTACTTTACTCTGCCTTTGATCTACTGCTAGGTGTGTATGGCTTCCCTCCAGTCAAAAGCTTTGCTTACCTCACAGAAGTTCAGTGTGTTCAAGAAGTTCAAGAAAGACCTCTATTAGGTATGCAGTTAACTTCCTCAAACACATAGGCATAAGCATCTCCAACTTACCTGCTGACAGTTGCCACAGCAAGCTGTCCCCAGCAATCTGCCAGAGACCTACACAGCGGCTCAGTGACTTGATCCGAAATTTTCAAGTTGCCTGTGCCTCTCTTTTAACCATGTGGTACCTGCATATCAGCAGAACTATGGAGATCACCTTCCTCCACCTTTTTCCCTTTCACGGCTCATCTCAGTTTCCCCATATCTGAGTCACAGCTAACCTCTTCACGCACAGTAGCCTTCCAACAGGTACAACCAGTGCCATCTGACGAGTCCCAGCAGCTCTTGTCAGCTGAAGGAAGGCAAAGAATTAACAAAGTCATGTGGCTGCTGCGGAAAAGAGGACTAAAATCTTTCCAGTAAGTGACTTCCAACCAACTCTTGGCATATTTTCAGTAATTAGTTCTCAAAGTTGTTCACATCTCAATTTTTTAGAAATGTGAGTTTTACTGAACTTGTCATACTGGAAGATCAACCTGTACTATGAATGGTTTTGTAACTGAGTTAGAACAAGAAAAAAAACATAACTTGCTTTTTAGTTCATCTCACAGGTTGCTGAGAATAGTTAGTTGCAGTACACTTCGTAGCTCTTTAAAGTGAAATGAATTAGTATTTTAAATGGCCACATGGAGATATACAAAGGTATTGGCAGACAAAAAATAATTGTTGCTCGTGTCTTTCCCACCTCCTTCCCATTTTGTTCTTTTTTATTTCTGCTAGAGGGAAAGGTATATCTAGCAGATATGAAATATTCTTGGTGAAATAAAAAGAATACCAATCCTTGGTGTCAATATTGTTATTGCGTAGAATAACTTCTTTCACATAAATGTTAAACAATTCAATAATGTGCCAGGCAGTGTTTACAAATGTGCACAAAAATAATAATCCAGATGAGAGCTGTTACATTACAAGATGATTATGTGCTTTTTTACATACGTTATAATTAAATAGACCCTTCTTTTTTCAGTTTAATAGCCAGCAATAGTATCTCATTAGCAGTGCTTTCAATTTAACCCTTGTAAGTTGGAAAATATTGTTCTGTAATTAGCTCAGGGTATTTAAATGCTCCCAGCAAAACAGTAAATGCATATGGGTGTCTAGATGGTAGATGAAATTACAGTAATGCACAATGTGAGCCTTTTATTTACAAAGTTGGGGTTTTTTTAGTTGTTTTTTTTCCTCTTTCCCCCCCCCAATAAACTAGGGTTATTATGAAAGAAATGAATAACTTTTATAACTTCACTGCCTATAGCAGCTATTATTTTGTGCACTCTTTCTTGAGAAGGATTATCCAGCTCATTTCCAAGAAGTCTTGAGGGCAGCCAGCCGAACTCCACGAGTAACGCTTGCCCTTATTTCTCCATACAGTACTACTACTTAGCGCAGAAAAGTGATTTATGAAAATGTGCCAAGGGCTGCATTGATGTCATTTATTGGAAAAAGTTTAATTCTTCTCTCAATGTGAATCCCTCAACTGTTGTTAAAGTTTGTCAGAAGTATGGAATGACAAATGCTCACACATACAGGATAGCAATAAAATATCTTACTTCACCGAAGTTTATGCTTAAGAGTTATATGCTGGCGGCATTATTAGCCCACATGAACCAGACAGGCCTTCGATACACAAGTGAGCCTAAAGGCTGTGGACAGGACATTCCTGACAGAAAAGGAAGCCCTGGGCATTCAGCTCTGCTCAGATCTTGTCCTCTGATCTGCGGGCTTATAGAAGCAGCTACCACCATGGGGCCTTCAGCCCCATGATGCAGAGTGGCCCAGATGCAGGAGGAAAAGTGGCAAACATAGCTCCTCTCACCCCAGTGCTTACCCATCACCTGCTGGGCAGGGGAGCAGGAGGTGCAGCTCTGAATGCTTCAGGCTGAGGAGGTAAATGTTTTAACCATTAGATTAGTTTGGAAAGAGTAGGATGAACTGATTGCCTATTTTAAAAAAGAAAGTGAGCCAGTCATTTCTATGGAAATGTATGAAACTGGTGCTTGGAATCTGGAAACAGCTTCTGGCTCTGAATCGTTGTTTCACGTAAGTACCTACCACAGAGCTGCCAGTGGGCAAGGTGGGGAGAGGAGGTGAAAAATCAGAGCTTTCTTCTCTCAGGCATTTTCTGTTTGCTAGCTGAGACTCCACTCCATGCTGTGTGCTAGGCATGGTGAATCCTATTGTTAGGCATCCAGGTCTGCCGCTTCAATATCTAGGGAACTTAGATGCTTTATGCAGCAATTTCAACACCACTGGAGTTGAAGTTTCTCAAGTTTTCAACAACACAGTGCTTTGTGTTACAGTGGCTAAGTCCAAGCCTGAGTCACTCATTATCTATTGCACAGAAAGCTACAATTCTGTACATTTGTAAAAGGTTATGCAATATATACCAGCACTCCTTCACTACATATTTAGTCACATTGAAGTCAGCATTGGTCCACATTGCAGTGGCATTACTATGCAAGAATGGCGTTTTGTCTCTCTACTGGTCTCCTTTACACCAATGTGCAGTACCTGGTTTGACTGCTGCTACCATCAGTGGTTAATCTGGCTTTTGCATCTGTCCTCCTGGGAACCAAAGTGTATTCTACTTTCTGCCAAAGGGACTTTCAAAAGTGTTCTTCTGCCACAAGACAATCAAGGTCAACAAAAGGGCTTTTGGGGTGAGATGGGAGCTTTGATATTGTCATGCCACAGTAAGGGACAACAGTGTAGCTGTGCACAGATGGAAGTTGGGGTGCCAGGACATAGTAACTATTTTAGCCATATTGTAGCCAGACCAAGATACGACTACTCCTTGACCAACATTTTGTGTCTCCTGGCTTAGTGAGATCTTCGCTCTGCAAAAATCCCAGTGGTGTGAAAGGAAGAAATTTTAAAATGAGTCTCTGTTCTGTATAAGCCTGGAACAAACTGCTCTTACCTAATTATCAGTAAAATCACGTGGCCTTTGCTCAACACTGATTTAGTAAGAAGGAATGCCAAATAAGGACTTCAGAAGCTATACTTAAAATGAAGCTGTCTGAAGTGGATATATTTCTAAAACCATGCCAGGTACCTATTACGCTTTCTGTTTATTCTACTCCTTTTACTTTCCTCTGGGTACTACAGATGCTTTGTGAAACTTCCAGACTACAAATCAAATCCATCTGTACAAAACAATAAATAATAATCTTCTAAAACAGCTTTATTTCATGTTACCTCAACACCAAATGCCAGCAGCACCAATTAGCCCTTGCTATGCTATCTACTGTATAAGGCCTAAAGATTTGAACACAGTCTTTCATCTGTTAGCATTCAGGAGACTGATAAAAATTTACTCTGCTTTTAAACGAGCTGTACGTGACTGAAATTTACCTCATCCTGGGGTGTGCTATAAATAATGTCAATCTGAAGAGGCCGTGAATTCTTTCACAGCTTTGTTTTAGAGCTATTCATAACCATGGTTATCAATGACTGTACCACAAAATTTCTGTCAGCTTAGAATTTCAGTCACAGCCAGGAAGTTTGATGGATGGTTGCCCACTCTTCCCTAGTGAAATATAATTATCAAGGCATAAAAATCAGTTAATCGTAATGCTGGAATGTTTAAGCATAACAGTAATTAGTTGTTCTGTAATGCTTTCCATCCACAGATGTAAGTATTTTACAACAGAAATTATCACTTCCATTTTATAGTTGAAGTAAACTGAGGCAGAGAACAAACAGAACAGGGAGTTTTTTACGCTGTGGGTTAGAAAGAGAGCTTTGCAGAAAAAAAACCTCTTCTCACTGCCAGTCCAGGGTCACCCTTACTCGGTCTGGTTAGAACAAGGTCAGTCAGAGAAACTGTAAGAAAACACTGTTGGCCAGACTGTCCTTTCTGCCGGAGTAGCCTCCACTGAAAATAGTGCTACTACTACCATTTAAAAAACCCAGACCAACAAAACCCAATGCTTTAGAGTGCATTCACTGAAAAGGTTGATACATTTTTCTGAAGAAATTGAAGTGTTCAGAGTTGGCTGGCCAACTGTGCACTCCAGACAGCAATAACAGAATAGGACTCTGGCTCTTTTTCTGTTGTTTTTTTAGAAGCAGGGCCATGATTAAGAGCAATGGCTGGGGGCATTCATATTGTGCCACTTGAACTGTAATTCTTGGACTAGTGTGAGATGATCTAAAGCCAAAGCATTTGCCAAGAATGTTTTCATTAATCAGGAAATAAAACTGGATGCTTGTGGCCAACTCACTATCCAGTGGCGTTATTCTCACCACCTGCCGGGCAGCTTGCAGGACACCCAGGTCTTTAGGTTCTGGGGGGAGGCTGGTTATAAGGGTACTACCAGGAGTGGAGTCTGAGACTAAATCTGATTCAGCATAAGAAAACTTGCCTGCTCAGACAGGGACAGGACTTAAGGAATATTAGCTTTTCACATCCATTCTGAGCTGATGGAACAAGCAGTCTGTTTGATTTTCCTGTTGTGTTTGATGCCAGATGAAATGTGTAGATTTAGCCCCCAACAGAGAGCACGAAGATGGCCACCAGGAGGAAAAGACAGGTTAATAGCACATGAGTTCTTCACTTTGAGTTACTAATCATTTCATAACTAAGAGCTCTCAAATGCAGCTTTTCAGCACTTGCACTTGTGCGGTTTTGCAATGCTTCACATCTCCCAGGGTTATCCCGCCATTGTGTTGTCATATATGTGATAAAAATTTCCCTGTTATCTTTCCTGGTAAAATCTTTCCTTTTCCCTTGCACAGCTGATAAAATATTTCGTGCACCTAACTACTAAACAATATCTTGCTCTGTTTTTTCCAACTTCATAGTCAGACAATGGACTGACTAATTTCTAGTGCCTCAGCAGCTTTTTGCCAGCATAGTCCTGTCATTCTAGGAAGGACAAGAAATGAAAAGAAATCATGGAAGTGTGAAATGTTGTTCTCCCACATAGACCAGTCTGAGAGACAGCACAAAGAGCTCTTGCTCATGATGGTAGGATAGATAACCTATTAATAATATTCTGTCACTGGTGAAATCAAAATTCTTTCATCTGATGTAGCACAAAGGTCTTAAGATGGTTTAAGACTAGCATTTTGTTGTTGTTGTTTTAAAATATCCATGAGAATTGCTTTGCCAAGAAGAAATCCTTGAGACAGCTTTAGAGTCTTCTGCCACCACAGGACGTGTTGGAGTCTTTTATTTAATCCCTTATAAGACCCGAACCACAATTCCTGTATGTTTCAAATGATAACTATGCAGAAGTTACAAAAACAATTTAAAAAGCCCTTTAGAGGAAGCAAAGCACAAACGGTTTGAAAGACAGAACACTACTTTCTGTGTATAAATCTGAAACCGAATACCCACCTACAAGCATATGACGCTGCTGTTCTCAACAAAACAAGTGCGTGTTATTTTTAACATATCTAGAAGTACATGCACTCATTCTCCTTTCTATGGGTAAAAGTTGGTGGTGACCCAATGAGAACAGACTACTGCCGTACAGTTGTACTTTTCAAAGTAAAATTGTACATGTAGGTGTCATGACACAAGGAAAGCTCGGGTGAACTATAATGGTTGTGATATGGCCTAGATGGTTAGGTAGAGCCACAATAACTGGCGTTTAATCAGATGTTGATTATGAAAAAATAATAAACACCTGCAGCTTTTTAGGTCAGATTTTAAAGTGAGATTCTATGGGAGTAAATATCTGGTAATTATGTCAAGGATTTGATTTTTAATGGCAACTTCTTGAGCCATTTAGAGAATTGTGAATATTTAAAAGCAAAAAAATTCACAAAAATCTTAAATAGGAAAATGTTTCCCTGTTACTTTTCACTACTTCCTGATCTTGAAGCAGTACCACATCTCCTCATCTTTACTTTAATGACTGCAAAATCAGTTTGACTTAAAAGACTTTAACTCTGGAGAAATTGCTCACATTTGTTTCCTTCTTTTAATCTCAATTCATGAGTTTGCATTTGGTATTTAGCTGGTTAAATTACTAGAAAAAAATAATTTCACTAATCCCTCCCTAGAGGTCCAGACCCACCAAGATTTTGAAATGTTAAAAAAATGGGCATTTGAAGTGCCCTGATATGAATGGTGATTAAAAAGGGACCAGAGAGAAACACTGAAGGGGTGAGTCACTACTACGAAGCCTACCTCTTCCTTCTAAGAGGATGTCTTGCTAAATAGAAGAACATAATTTTCTTTGTTGGACTATGAAAGAATTGCTTTCTGGCTTACTCCAGCTTTGTCCTGTTTATAGAAATCTCAAAAAATGAGTTCAATTGAAAACTGAAAACTATGAAGCCACCTTACCAGATAAAAATCCATGTTTTATTTATAAGTGCTCATATGAGTCATGCCATACTACACACTCCTACCTATGGTAAAACTTAGAAAGAATGAATGAGGAAGAACTCGATATCCAAAAGATATTTTCCTTTATTTTGGGGTGAAGACATTTACCTGAAGTCAAATTGATGCTTATATAAAAGACCAGCAACGGCTTAAGAGCCCCAGTCTAACACAGGCATGAAAAATAAGAGTTCAGTGGAACTACAAATAAATTGTTATTTGGCCCAGAACTGACTCAGTGCTGTGTCAGACCGCTACTGTAGAGACCCTGACTCCCGTCCTTTTCTGTCTAGAGCACTGGGCAGAGCCTGCCATGGGTAAAATGAAAGATGAGTCACCAAAGAGCTACCACTCTCAAGGTCAGAATTTAGAGTGTGGTGCTGGATTTCCTGCAGGTAAGCGAAATACCAGATATGACATAAATGGGATTTCTGAGGCACACACTCCCATCCTGGTAGATGAGAACAAGCAGATGTATATCCCATCTACCAGTAGAACAGTAAGAGGGCAAAGTGGAAAGCTTCTTACTTAGCAAAAGAATGTTGAAGGCTGATACTTGAAGAACATTTAAGACAGAGATTTAGGCATGCAAGGTGAATAAAGAACCTTTGAGTGAAATTAAGACCTAGAAGAGAGTCCAGCATTTTCACAAAAAGGCCTTGGTTTCGCAAGTAATAGAGTGCAACATTTGGTCTCAGCACTGCATTAAAATAAAGTCCAGAATGGACAACCTGCATTTTCAAACAAACAGACAGTAGCAAAAAAAGAACAAACAAAAATTTTGCAAAGCCTAAAATAAAAACAGAGCAATCTACACACTTGGGAATACAAACTTAGCCCTTTGCATCTGTTGGTGGTGGAATACATTCTTCGTCTCCAAACGTTGTGAATGGTCAAAAGTTCATGTTACGTATTGGCTAGTGTGTTTCTTTAATAAGAGGGCTGCACGTCCGAGATAAAAAAGGTACCATGTGTTGCGGCAGATACTACAGTAAGGACTATTCTTACTAAACAGCAGAGAAGATAATCATATAGACCTTATGTAAATAAGCAGAACACACAGTACAGCTACAGTAAATCTAAGCAGCTTTCAATTCGCTCTTCCCTTTACTGCCTAATTTTTCAAGTCTTTTGCTTAACTGTGCATTTTTTCCTTTTCCTGCCTGACTGCATCCTGCCTTCTTTGGTTTAACTCTGCTGTTCTGCATAGGAAACTGGTCTTGCACAGAATCTATACAAACATCTTTATGGTATTTAATCTCATTTAGAAAAAAGTTCCATAGTACTGCACAACTTATAATCAAATTCATCAAGTTGATAAGGCAGGCACAATACACGCTCATCTAAAAATCCTCCCTATGGCCTATTTATCTTTGTCTGCCACAAAGCGGTATATGTGTATGCACATCTGTGTGAGAGAGGAAGTATTTTTATTTGTGCATGACTGCGTGTTTGTGTGTGCTAAAATACATAGCTGCATCTATTTTACATATGTGCATTAGTATCTGGGGATATGCAAAGCTAATCACATCATCACGTCATTTACTTAGCATTGCTGATGAATACTAGAAAACACCCTGAACAATTTGCATGTATGTATCCTAAAACAGATCGCACTCATGAATGTCAGCCCAACTTACAACAGCTGGAAATTGGCTGTAATAGACAATGTGATTGAAGGTACCAGGTAAGAGACAGGAGGCTTGAGTCCCGTTCTTTGGTCTTCTACCAATGTCCTTGGGTTATTAACAAATGACTTCATTGGCTCTCCACTTCTATAAAATATCCTCCTTTAGAACCCGTGATTTAAAATCTATATGAGAATAGCAATGCAAAAGTGGAATATTTATTGTAATTGTACAGGTGACCAGTTATCCCATGTGGACATCCTGGTAATCAGGCAGTATCTGAAAATTAGTCATAAAACAAGCACAGAATAAGTGCTAACTCTCCTGATAAAGATTAGCTTCCTGAGGCATCTATTTAATTCCCATCACACTCTGTGAGACCTGCATGGTACATCTGTAGTTTGAGAATCAGATCTGGATTTTATCCAAGTCCAAAAGACAAAAAAAACCTATTGAAAGAACAGAGCAGTCACAGTTCAGCCATGTTTCCACCGCAAAACCATTGGTTTCAGCTGGTCCCAGCTGATTCCAGTGCTGCCTTCTGTACTGTGTCTGCAAAGGCACTATTTGTGATGTCGATGTTTGTTGGGTGCCATCTTGTTCCTTTGGGAGCTAGATAAAGACGAGTGACTCCCACCGTACAGCTCACTGAACAAACATTTCCGGCATTCAAATTTTAAAGCTGTAATTTTGATTTGATTTGAGGCAATTATTTACCATAGTTACTGTTAATCTTCAGTGTATTCTGGAGCTGAGAATTAGACCTCTGGGGTCTGTAATCCTACTTATGACACTGGGCTCATTAAATCAGCAGTAGGAGTGATGTCAAAATCAGCAGATTAGAAGCAAAACCTCTCGCTATTGCAAATCTGCACAGCAACTTCAAGGCAGATAGACACCTGCTGAGGCACTGGTTTGGCAGCTTCTGAGGAAGCCTGCATTACTGGAGCAAGGAAAAAAGATGTTTTTTTCCTGATGTTCACAAAGAAAGCACATTTTTTGACTCCTTTTCTGTCATATCTGTCTCAGGCATGAGAATACTCCTATGACTTTGAGTGAGGAATTTTCTAGTGTATGGAATGCTAAATAAGGCCTTTTTTTGAAACAGTGAAATAGAAACTGAAGCAATATGTGAGATATGAGCAGTAATATTGTTGAATGAGACATATTTCAGTGTGGTTTATAAGGCCTAAGCAGACCAATACAACCCTGAGATATTCTTGCTTTTTCTTGCTTCAGTAAGAGCTGCATTTTTATGTGTTTAAGGAAAATGCCGTTGTGTGACTACAGTGAATATGCATGATGTATATACAAGAATAAATATAGAATACAGAAAAAAAAAATCTAAATTTCTGTGCCAGTAAGGTTTCATGTCATTATAAATCCCGGGAACCAACAGATACGTATTCTAATAACACAGACTAGAGCATCAGTTTAAATATGAAAAATACAAAGAACCATTGAAAATATGATGGTCTTTTAAGTAAGTATCTGCCTGAGAAATTACTTTTCTCTCTTCACTTGACTCTCTAGTCTTTTGTAGTTACTTACTGATGCATATCTTGATTCCTTGTGTCTGTGCAGGAGGATGAGTGAAATGAAATGCAGTGTTTCAGCCCAGTAAAAAAAAAGGTATTTAACTGCAGAGCTGAGAATGTCATTGGAGACACATGTGTAGCACAGCAAGGTTGCAAGGTTTGACTACTCTGTACTGAAATGTATATTTCAGCAACAGGCAGGGATATGCATAGGCAAAATATGCTTACGGATGCAGAAAACCTGTTCCTGTGCCTGCTTTGTCACCCTAGGACAGAGGCCAGGTCTCTTGGTGTCTGTGTTGAAGCTGGGGTCAGGGTTTGTGTAAAGTTAACCATTGCCGCAGAATTAGGACTGCTTCAGGAGAAAGTCTTTACATAGGCTGCTTCTGTACCTTCTGCTAGGAGAAATAAGCCCAGTTCTCGTACTTTCTTTCTCCATCCTAGCACCATCCCTCCTCCTACGCCCAGCCATGACACTCCAAGCCTTGTCTTGACCTGGTGGGGATGGTAATACTCAGTCTTGCCTTTACCACTTTGAACTATTTCTGAGGAGACTGAATTCTGCTTTTGCTACATCTTTACCTCTTCAAGGCACAAAGCCAGAAATCACTTTATTTGTGTGGATATTCTTCCAGGCAGAGATAGTAGCTAGATCAAGTCTTTGCAGAGGAGCCCTTTAGCGAGGGCTCCCACTCTGAAGCTGCAGAAGCATCTGACACCAGGATTTTCTGGCTTTTCTCTCAACCGGCTGAAAAAGGAGTGGTGGAAAGGCTCCTTCTTTCCCTTTCACGTTCTCAATATGCAGAGGCAACACTAAGCATTTCTGCTTGTTTCAGCACAGGGTTTGCAGTTGCAATAAAAATTTGGGAAGACCATGTACAGGCTAGAGAATCCCCATCCAAATTTTCCTTCTCACTCCTATCAGCACTTATTACCAGATGATCCAAACAAGCACCTGAACATTCACACATTGCCAAACAAAACAATACGGTCTATAAGCACAACTGTGTCTCCATAACCACTCTTGTGTGATGATACTGAAGAGGGAAACTTTAAAATATTATCCTATTGACTTCAATTAACCTTTGGAACCTGATTATTCCAAATCAAACACAATGCCATTTGGCCACACAAGGGGCATGCAAGGAGAGGTGACAAATACTACAAAGAAGATAAAAGATAATTTAACAAGAAGCAAGTTGTAAAGGGTGACAAAGTGTTATTTCCATAATAAGCTTATCTGAGCCTGGGTAAGTTCCTGAACAGGGTGTGGATTTGGCAGTAGTAAAGAAACAGGCCACACAAAGAATGTCTGTTGAGCTAATGAATGCCACTGAAGTGGTTGACTTTCATTTCTCTGGTTTGGATCCTTGCCACCTTTACTCTAATGTCAGACTTTGTTTAATTGGCAAATATGCCTTCAAAGGATTGCAGAGCCCTCCATGCTGCTCCACAGGCTGTTAATATTTAATTATGAATTGTTAAAGGCATACTAGCAGTTGATAAAACTATGTGTCTGGGTGCTTTATTGCAGTGCAAACCAGCAGCAGGACTTTATATGCTCCTTTTTTGGGGGAAGGAGGATATTATCTTAGAGAAGGGGAGAGAAAAACATAAATTTGTTATAGTTTTCCATCGTAAAGTTTCTTGCAAAGAATCACAAACATTGTTACAAATATATTTTGGAGGTATGAAATGCATAAGGTGATTTTTGTATCCATCTTTACTTCACTACAAAGGAAAGCAATTGATTCCATGGGAAATTACTGACATTTAAATAAGAAAGAATTAGCTTTTGCCTTTTGCACTTTCAAGTGTGTTAACAAATTTTGGACTTCGAGGAAAAGGAAGTTAATTTAATTGGACTTTTTTGATGATCACTTTGAGCAGCAGGAGTCTTCTTGGAATTTGTCCATGTGTATTATATTTGACTGCAGTTTCATTTCCATTGAACGTGCAGAAAGCAAAGTATCTAGGATACAATTCAAACCAGTAAGTCTGAAGGACTATGTTGCATGAAGGACTTAAAACCGTAAGAAAGTGCCTACACAACTTCTAAATATCACTATTTATGTTAACCAAATGACAAAAAAAAGAGTCAGTGTAATAGTCTTTATTCAAGCAAAACTTGCATTCAAGTACATGATACAAATAGCAGTGTGGAAATGAAAGGTAAAGAGAATACCTGGTAAAACGTTTTCAGTCTTTGCCCAGTGCATTCAACAAAAATCACCTATCCACACCCATTTCTTTACCGTGAAAATTCTTAGTTCTTTTTAATTAAATAACTGCTCTATTACAGTAGCTTTTTATCTTCCTAAGAAATGTGAGTCAGCCAATAAAAAAACCCCATCAAAGAGGTTACTTAACACCTGTAAGCAATAATTTACACTGATGCCAATCCTTTGAAAGTGAAGGGGCACATTACCTTCTTGACATATGTAAGTAATTTCCCTTGAGTTCATTTCTGTTATTGCCATGTAGAAAATGAGTTTATTCACAGAGACCAAAGACACAAAAGTTTATTTTAGAATCTGTTTAAAATACATCCGGTCAAAATGTGGGAAAATATTTCTGCGGCTACTTTGGCCTTTTCCACAACATCTGAAATATTGATAACCTTGGAAATTCTAAAAAGTTCCTTTGTCAATGAAGACCAAGCCATAACCTGATATTAGTTATGCCACTGAAACCTCAGAGAAATCACATCTTGATTTATTTCATTTCTTTCTTGCTCTTCTTGCAAATTATCTCTAGTTTAGCTAATGAACTTCTGGTCAGTTTTGAACTGTTTGATAATTTCTCTCCAAGAAAGCAGTGTGCGGGATTCCTACTCAGGAATGATACGCAGCTGCTCCAATAGCCTGTGCAGCTGCTACAGCTAGGCAGAGGTGCTGGGGCTGCAGCCGCACACACAGCCGTCCAGCACAGAGCCAGTAGCTACCATTGCTATTTGTAGGGAAATAACAAAACTGGGAGGCAGAGTGTGACGCTCAGATAACTGGCTTATCCTAAGTCATGCAAACCAGTTTGGTTCTACGCAACTTTTTTTGTACACTAGTGGTAAAACAAGGCATTTATGGTTTTGCTAATAATTTTCTTCATAGTGCTTAATGTGGGGAATTTGAAGTAGAATTGTCATACCAGCTCAGATGCAAGGTCCATCTAAACCAGAGCTACAGTTTGAAAACTCTGTAGTCAGCATTAGTCTGCCCTTTTCATTAATTCTCAGACTAGTCCTTTTTCAAAACCTTGAGATGTTAAATATTTTTTTCAAAACTGCTGTCATCATTCATTGTAACTTTGTTTTCTTATTATTCATCTGTGCGTCAGATCAACTACAAAAGCCTTGGTCACTGCGATCTTCTGTGGCATCAATTTCCACAGAATCACCTTGCATTCTGTAGAAAGTGTTTCTTCTGCATCAGATGGACATTTTACACTCTTCATGTCATTGAATGTCTTTTGCTCTTGGATGGGGAGAGCGAGATAGGGATGAGACAACTTTCATGAGATCATGAAATCAGTACTAGACACGAGAAACTGGATGAAATGTAAAGATGTCACACAATAATGCAAAAATCAAAAGCAAGTATTCCTAAGTATCAAGAAGTATTTGTTTTACATAGGGTCTTTTTTGTAGTCTGCTTTCCCTTTAAACACTTGCACAGCCACACTTCTCTGAGCAAGCGCAGAAGTTACTCAGGATTCTTTGCATTACAATTTGTTCTCGGCTCTTGCAAAATGTGCCAAGATGCCCAGCTCCCTGAAGTCACAGATTCATAGAACGGTTTGTGTTGGAAGGGACCTTACAGATCACCTAGTTCCAACCCCCCTGCCACGGGCAGGGACACCTTCCACTAGACCAAGTTGCTCCAAGCCTCATCCAACCTGGCCTTCAACACTTCCAGCGAGGGGGCAGCCACAACTTCTTTGGGCAACCTGTGCCAGTGCCTCACCACCCTCATAGTAAAGAATTTCTTTCCAAATCTACCCATTTTTTACTTTAAAGTCATTAACCCTTGACCTGTCACTCTATGCACTGGTAGAAAGTCTCTCTCCATCTTTCTTGTAGGCCCCCTCTAGATACTGAAAGGCTGCAATAAGGTCTCCCTGGAGCCTTCTCTTCTCCAGGCTGAACAACTCCAACTTTCTCAGCCTTTCCTCATAGGAGAGGTGTTCCAGCCCTCTGATCATTTTTGTGGCCCTCCTCTGGACCCTCTCCAACAGGTCCATGAAAGTCAATAGGAGTATTGGAAGTACAGAGTACAATGACTAAAGGTAGCAGAGTTTGTGTCTGAATTCAAAGTTATTTTTGAACAAATTAGCTGAATTAATCTCCTCCTGTTCATTATGGAAGTGCTGCATTGTGTCACGGTGCACATTTTCTCCTTCACTGTGTTTAGCATCACTTCTGTTTGAGCCAGTTCACCAAAACCCATTGGGTTACGAGGTTGAGAAGGAGAGAAACAAAGAGATGGCACAAATGAGAAAAAAAGTAATAAACAGAGAACAAAAAGAAGATAAAAAACACTTATATTTTACCTCCTTTCCTTTTAGAAATGTCTGCTAGATAAACTGAAAGCCGTAACATATTCCATTTGGGCTTAGTAAGTTTTTTTGACATTGCCTTGCATGACATTCTCCTAAGCCAAAGAAGAAAATATTATCTTGAACAAATGACTGTGATAAATGCATAACTGATTGAAAAAAACATACTTGAAGAGAAGTTGTCAACATTTCTCTCACAAATTGACAACATATTTCTGTGGCACCCTCTTCTGTTCCTTACTCTTATTAAATACATGAATGACAGTACAGAGACTACCTATGCCGTTTGTAAGTCACACAGAGCTGAAAGCACACTGGAGGCTGTGGTTGCTGTTCAAACCAATCCTGACAAATTGGAGAAATGGTCCAAAAGCAACACGATGAAATGGGAAAAAAAAGGCAGTTGAGAGAGGAAATTGAACACACAAACAGAAAATTAGGAATAACTAGCTAGGCAGCATGTTAGAAAAAAAGAAAATGTTGAGGAAGGGAGTTTAGAGTGGATAACAAACTAAATCCAGGTGAAAAATGTGATGCTATTAACAAGTAACAGGTTGTGGCAAGTAACACAGAAGAGGTAATTATTCTTTATCCTGCACACATAAGGCCTCAGCTGGAGTCCAGTTTTGACTACCCTGCTATAAAAACAAGCTAGATCAATTGGGTAGAAGCAAACACAGCAGAGGAGAAAAAAAAAAAAGATGGTTAGAATGAAACTACGGTAGGGAAAATAGAGCAAATAATAGATTTAGTCTAGAAAGGAGAAGACTGTGGAGAGATAAACCTTGTTGCATTCTCCTCATCCCAAGCATCACAAGAATCACCCATCAAACAGTTTGCATTCTGTAGCTGTGTAAGAAGACACGACCAAGAGTGCTTCACATATGTCTGCACCCAGCTGGTGGTGAAGGTACAAAGGGATTTGTGTAAACAAATGGTAGGCAAAGCATTAACACAATGGGATGCCACTTTCAGTCTTGATATCTGGGTCATTTAAAGCTCACTACCCAAAATAGATGTGATTGCATCCTACACTGATGTTCAGCTCACAATCAAATCGACTGTTGGTACTAGAAAGGTATTTCTACCCCTTTCAATTTCAACAGATTTTATCTTTTTTTCTGATGATCTCACCTGTTTCTCATATTTCTTAAGATCTAAGAGAACAGTCAACATTTCCCCTCTGAAGCTTTACTCAAAGTTGCCTGAATTCACTGAAAACAAAGTTAATAAAGTTAACACAACAGGGATCACTTTCTAAATTTAAAATTCAGTCTATATTTGAGAAAAAAAACACTCCCTAAAGTTTTTGCAGTGATTATCAAAAAGGCATAGCCCTCTCTGAACAGATTGAATGCCATTTCCAGCCGTCATTACATACTGTTTAAGTTCGAGAAGGACCACAAAACACATTGCATATCTCACCTTGAGCTTAGTGTAACCAAGTACAGACGGACAATGTGTAGCCCCCAAATATCCTGTAACTAGTGAGGTAATGCTGTGCTGAATTTAACTTTCAAAATATTCTAACTGTATGTTAAGGGCATGTTACATTCGTTTTGGCAGCATTTTATTTCTGAACATCACTAATGCCATGTTTAGAGTGGATCTCTACTAATTGAGCAGAAACTGAGCCCAATATACTCCCCAAATGCACAATACTTTCTAAGCTAGCCTCATCTCCCAGCTCATGTCTTTTATACAACCAACATCCACATTTATGTTTTGATTTTGTGTTAAGGTTAACCACCCTGAGTATGACAATTTCCACAGGGAAATCTCACCTTCATTCCTTTGTCCTCGCTTACCAGAAGCAGCTAAAATTTCTAAATCCTTCTCAGCCCATAGTGCCAGTTGCAAAAGATCTCAACCACAAAAGTCCAGTGAACTACAGAAAGGTCATAGGAGGATTATTAATGATTTTGCATTCTCATTGCAAAATAGAGAGATGCCAACATAAACTGTAGAGGAGTTTGGCTTTTACCCATGCCCGTTAACCATGAAAACAAACATGAATTCCACAGAGCACAGGGAGATTGTGTGGGGATAAGAAGAGAACTGGGGGTTAAAACAGGTGTAGAACTGATATGATGGCGTGGTCCTAAAATCATGCAGTGACTACCTCAGGGCTACTGGCAGCTTTGATAATCTCTTTGTTCAATCCTGCATTAAAATTACTTTTTTTTTTAATATTCTGTTTTCCACTCTTTGTTGGAAATAAGAACTCTTGCTTCCATTCTTCTCAGTGTGAGGATATGTACCCCGAGGTAACTCTTCCTGTCTCCACATGAGATTGGTATTTCCCTTCATAATTCCTGTATGTTGCTGTAACTGTCTGCTCTGTACTTTATTCCTGTTTACTCCTTTACTTCTCTCATTGCTTTCAGATTTAATTTATAAAGGCAGAGACCTGAATTAACCCAGTAATTTATCTGAAATTTAGAAGTGTAGAACAGATTACAGTGAATGTAGGATTTAAGATTGACCACATAATTATACTTTAAGCAGTAAAAGAGGATTTTTGGAAAATACATTTTTCTAGTATAATGGATATATTTTATCTGAGACTGAATAACACCTAATGATGCTCAATTCAGAACAAATAAAAAGAACCTACTTTAGAAAATTTAGGAAAACAGAAGAGTAGAAGGAAGGTGTAAATCTGTTTCAATCTCATAATTCATTTCGTCATTTACTTCATCGAGTCCAGATCATTGTCTCTCATAATAGGGCCTATCCACAGCTGATTCACAGAATATAATGTTCAGATAACAAGACAGAGGACAAAGCTAAGAAAAAGGTATGTGAGACCACAGCACGTTTGAAAGGTTGACTATTATAAATGTTCTTAGAAATTGGAGGATGAAATAAAATATAAAATTCCTACTTTTTCTAACTTCTTGACCTCATAGTGATATCTTGCCTTTAAAAAGTTTTCTTAACCTAATTCACTATCCAAGTTTAACATTGTTCTCAGATAAATACAAAAAGCAAGCTCACACTGCACAATAAATGTGATTTGACACCACTTCTTTCATTTTAAGGTTGTTTTTTGTTTGTTTTATCACCAGGAAGGCTGAGGCTTATCTAGTCTTTTTCATTCAAGAACAGTATGTCAAGGGCCACTGCTTTTCAGACAACCTAGGAAGTGTAGGAAGGCTGTTTGTGTGATACTGCTATTCTAGACTTCTGAAACCTGAAACCCTGGAGTCTGTTCCTTCAGTGTCTCTGGAAGGAGCTGGTCCACAGAAGAAAAGCTGCCAGAATGATTCTGTCAGCATAAAACATTAGACAGTGAAAAATGTTGTAGAGATTTTCGTACAGCAACCTTAGCCTGTCTAGCACTTCAGCAAAAACACTCATACCAAAATTTGGAGATGATGTAAAGAAAATTGGGACAAGACCCAAAGTATTTAAAAATATAAGCTAAATTTATCAATTTCTCTTTTACAGTGAGAATACTAGATGCAATTGTTTGTTCTGACAAGAAAAGGCTCTGGGTGGGAAGGAAAAGATAAATTCTCTTACTTACTTTCGAGCTGTCAATACACCTTTCACTACCTTCGAAGGTCAAGTGAAGGGAGAAGGTATAAGCAGCAGAGACTCAGTGGTGGAGAGTTGTACTACCATGCAAAATGGTGAATGGCTCCTGTTGCTTGCAGATCATATGAAGCCAACTGCTAGTCAGACCTGGGTCAGCTGTCAAGCCTGGTCTTGGTGGCTGGCTAGAGCAGGAGCATTAGGTGCTTCAGCACACTGTTTAGGAAAGCCAAAAAGCCTCAGGGATTTGGTAGGAATGGTATCCCTGGATAACGTTTTGTTCATTATTGCAGATGGAATATGCTCCTGTTTCCACTTGTGGTCTGAAACACACCTCTCCCTAATAGAGTGCCTTCCCCACGACAGGTAGCATACTCTGTTGTGGGCAGCAGGGTGGGCTGGCAAAACCTTGTGCCCCATGTGCTCTGAACAGTAAGCGAGGGCATGAGAACAGACTGGCTTAGCTGAGAAAGCTGCTGGTCTGCAACACATCTTGTGGATGTGTTGATGGACTTGGGCACCACGAACCTGTGGCTGGTAGGTGCATACCTGAAGTGGGGAATATCCAGTCTGCTTGGAGACATGCATCGGAGACATGCCTAAAAGCGTGCATTTTCCCACTGGAGTTTCAAAAAGGTGCCAGCACGACAGTCCTCAAGACAGCACTAGTGCTAGACGAAGTGGACAGCTGGGGACTGGACATCATGGACTTTATTGTGGGCATGGTGAAAGGACAGAGTAGACCACAGACCCAAAGCCTCACCATTGTCTGCCATTTCCCGGAAGCCTGGGAACGCTCGAGTGCCACTAAGTGTGTGTGAAAGAGGGGAATCCCTCAAATAGGGACTAGATCTGCGGAATAAAGTGAAGTAACAGTATTGTAAAAATCCATACGGCAGCAAAATCATGTTGACAGTCCCCTACCCAGCTTCAGTGTAACTCATTAAGCTTGAGTTTCAATGTAGTGTTTGTTTGACTGTAATTTTTCTCAGATGCAGACCCTCTTAAATTGTAAGAGCATAGGCACTTACTATTTGGGAGGTTATTGAACTAAATCTCCAACAGTCAAAACAAGGAGCAACTGTGACTTGGAGTTAAGGGACTCAAAAGCTCTTCTTTCTGCAAAATCAGCAGCCTGTCAGCTGCAAAGAATTACTAGCATTTTCAAGGATTTCTGCAGAAAAGAAAACATTAATAAAACTATTAACAGATCTTTTTTCCCCTCTTAATATGTTAAACACTCAGCACCTTTGCTTACCTTTCAGCTTAATGTCACTAGTTCATTTATTTTTGTAAAGACTGCTACAGGACATCTCGGTATAAAAATAGTTACAGTGAGGACTGTTTGGGAAGATCTCAATATACTGAGCAGCTGACTGTTATGGAGTTAACTACAAGCAAAATAGTCTTTCTTCCCTGCTGGAGAAGAGATCAAGCTTTTACCTTTCCAAAGGCCGCATTGGGAATTTGTCAGAAATTTAAGGCTTGCATTTAATCTGCGTCCAGCTGAACAGCTTGCACCTCCCTTGCAGCAGTGGGACTGGGACAACCTGTTCTTGGCAGTGCTCCTCCGTCCTGATCCAAGGGTACCTGATCCAGGTATGCTGCTGAGTCCAGAGTATTGTGTTATGCTCAGATGTCCACTGAGATCAAAACAGAGCATCAAACACTGCAGTGGCAGGGTTTCCTTCTTCAAGATTTCCAACTTCAGGTTGCAGTTCACTATAACGGAGCCTTCTCCTTTCAGCTGAACTGGGAGACTGATCCACATAAAAATATCTACAGTTTAAGATACACTCCAGTTTTAGGCTCTCTTCAATGAGATCATATAAATTGTATATGAATGACAGTTATAAAACCACTGAAAAATTTAGATACACTTGGAACTTGTTATGGCCATCATGCTTTTAAGGATGAGAAATTACACAGATGAGTGATAGATATGTTGAGCTGTCTAACTGCTAAATGGTTGAAAAGATCTTTACTACTTTGGTAACTGGTATTACTATTTAGGCTCTTCTTTTTTACATGAAACATGGGAAAAAAATTAGCACATCTCTAATTATATTTTGAACCCTTACTAAGAGATGGAAACAGCTTTAGTGTTCAATTAATGCAGTAGCCAAAACATTGAATTACATTTTATTAGATTTTAGTGCTATTATGAAGCATAGGAAAGAATACAAGCCTTACTAATTTACTAGCATTTGCTCTAAAAATACCAAAATCTTAAAAATCTAAGAGAGCTTTCTGAAAACATTCATTCTACTGTACAGTGAAATTACTGCCTAAAGGTAAAGTGATGTAACAGTTATTGAAAGAAAAAACACATGTAACACATTACTCACATAGGCCTTGATTCAGCAAAGCACTGAAATGTATCTTTAATATGTGAACATTCCACTGACTTCAATAGGACTATTCATATGCCTAAAATTAGCCCATTGCTAAAGTACATTGCTGATTTGAAGCCACAGAAATCAACTCAGACTTAAGAGCATGAGATCATAACTTAAAGGTTGCATGTTATAGTAATTCAGAGTTGGATTCATCTGAACAAATGCAGACATTTACACTGTAAGCATTGACATCTGAGCTAATTGTTTAGAGCACCAAAAGTACCTGTTTCCTCTCCGTTTATGATAAAAGGTGCTTGGGGAGGTTATTAACTTAGATATAGACATCTCCCACTACAGATGTCCAGAGTTACATGAGATGAATTTCATTCTTGTCTCTCTTCTTTTCTGTGTTATCCTGATTTCTTTATGGTCTGATATAAACTAAGCATTTGTCTCTTTTAAGCTAAAAAGACACACTGAAGCGCCTGCCTGTCTGAGGTCAGATCAAAATGTATTCTAATAAAGCAAGAGCCTTAATATGATGCTAACAAGAATCTACAGAAAACCATGTGTTTGTTTTCAGAGTGTTAATGATCTTCAATTGTCAGGAAGCACCTGATTTCCCAGGAGCTGGATGATATAAACCAGTAGGGAAAGGACTGCAGAAATAGGACTGCTATATTGAGAACAGACTTTTTTATTGCTTCACCTTAGTTTCTCTGGCCTTTATTTGTTGCAAAGTTATGTTCTGATGCTTGCTTATGAATTCAACTTTTAATTATGGTGATTATATCTAGGGCCAATTTGAGACCTGATTCAGTGCTGTGAACTGGCTTTGATGTACTTTAAACCAAGCTTCTGTGGTTTGGTTGTTGAGTGTTTCTATAGAGAAATCCAGTGCTTACCATAATGCCTAAAAGAATTTGGAAAATAAGCATTTCCTAGTAAAGGGTTCAATCTGCCTGATGAAAATCTTATCTTACGATCTCTGAGGATCATTTCTTAGTTTTTATATTAGAAAATCCTGCCATTATCTGTCTACAGACACTAAAGAAATGCCCCCAACACTGAAAGAACTATGTAAATCCAGCAAACTTAAACCTGTGAATACCAGAATGCAAAATCCTTCAGCTAATACATCTAAAATCATCTATGAAACTACAGCTATGCATCCAAACGAGCTCACAAAGACAGTCAGTGAAGGACTACAGAAGAGAATTTTCAAAATTATTACTCTATCTTCTATCAATATTAAAACATCTACAAAATACAGCTTTTGGCATTAAAATTTGTGACGTTTCTAAAAATCATGTATAAAAAGGGATGCTATTTTCATGCATATACAAACATTTTTATGTGCTCTGCAGGCACTCTTCTGTCACCATCTGTAACTCACAGAGCTGACAGCTTTTATCACTTCTTTTGCTAATATTCTTCTCTGATAATAACTGCCCTTCTCTCTCCAATTGGCTAATTGACTACCACAGTGAAGTTTAAAATAGAGTTATTATTCTCAGCATGTATTTAACTTGCTTCTATTTGAGCACCAAAAAAGGACTTGCGCAGAGCGCTTCTTTTTTCTTCTGTAGCAATAGTTCAATTCTTTCACTTTGCAGGTGCTTTTTTCTCTGACAACCTAATACCACTGTGGATGTAATAATGCAGTTTTTACACTTGTCTCATTAAATGTTGGGACCTGTCAGTCTAAGACTTACTCTGTTTGCCCAGCAAGAACATTCAGGGGAAAGTAACTAGAGGTGTACAATGTTTTCAAAGCTGAGTAATGAAAATGCAAGTGTCTGACCCTGTGGTTTCTCACCCATATGGACTCGCTACTTCTCAAATTTATATTTCTAGCTGTGAATGAACCCAACATATCCAATGAAAATAAAATTTCATCCAAGCTATAGTTTTTTGCCTGACTTCAAGTAAAAAGCTAGTAACATTTCTAAGTCTTTCAGAATTTTATAACAATTCAGAGAACAATACTAATGGTTTGAGGTAAGGGATGAGTTCATACAAAATTATAATGAATATCAAAATCTAATAATTATGGGATTCTTTTGTTTTTTCATGTCCTGCCAATCCTCCCTGAATACCTGTTTCTGATTCAGACGATGCCCGTGAAGTTCACATGTAAGTAAACTAACAGTAAATTTGAAGATTATTAATAAAAAAATACATTTTTCATAGTTTTATTATGATTCAAAAATTTCTAAGACTTGTGATTTCATTGCTGTAATATTGACTCCAGTTTAAAATATCCCTAATTTGAGAGCTTTTAATTCATTATTGAGGACTTTATAATTCATTCCTCCAGGAACCTCTGTAAAATTTGATTCCATATCTAGATGTAAGTGAAAAATAAATTCTTGGGATGTAATCTCTCAGACCTTGGTTTTATTTTGGGCAAATTTTGGTAAATGTCTCTCCCTCAGACTATGTTCATCTTCCTTGCATTTCAAACTTCACAGTATAAACAAAGAAATAAACAATTTCCCAGATAAATGAAGTGGCAGGAATGGTGAAAGACCAATTTATTGTAGGAAGGTTAAGCTAGTACGGTATTATATTTTAGAGATGCCTTGGACATAGTTAAGAAGTTCAGTTATACTATTACTGATAGCTGATAATGATGATGATATGTTTAATTAGGTTACTTCTCTTTTTATGAAACAGCAGCTAAGAGACAGTTACTGTTGCTTGCGCCTTCTTGGAGCAGGGAACTACTTCTCAGCCTCCTGTACTTCAGGTGAATGTCACACCACCAGCCTACTGAGCAGCAGTTGTGTAATTCTCCTGTGGGTAGTTGATTGAGCTTGCAAAAATAACAGTGTCTGAGCAAGAAAAACATTGAATATGTACCCTTTCATTAGGACATTCACCTGGAATATAGCAGATCTGCGCTCATGTTTCGTGTCATACATGTTTTACACTGGAAACCTGTTTTCCTGTGCCTCAGGACTATGGGACATTGGCCAGGCTCTTGATCTCTACACTTTTTCTCTAATTGTAATAAAGCCTGAAATCTCTTTTTGACACTGTGAAGCTTTCCGGAAGTAATTCCTTCTAAATGTTCCCTTTTCTATAAAAAGTTCGGTTCTGGAAATTAATATTTTCAAATGAAAGTCCATGTATTCAAAAATTCCTGATCAGTTGTACTGCAGTTAATTTTTTTCCCTCCAATTCTCATAAAAAGCATTTCCTGGAGAACTATAAAATATAGCTAGCCAGTTTTTAATCTAATCTGGCTTGGCTTTCAGTATCTAAATAGTACAAAGTTTGCCATTGTGTGTTTCTGAAAGAATTATGAACTGCGGTTTTCCCTAACTAAGTGAAAGGATGTCTTCCTTAATTTAGATTTCCCTGGCACGTCCAGCAAACAATGATTCATGAAAACCCTGTTTTAAATTCTTCTTTACAGAAAGCTTTTTCTTTGCTCTGTACACAGGGAGAAAATTGACCACAAGCTTGTCTGCTGCAGAAGTGGTTTCCTCATCACATAACTCTTCCAGCAGAGGACAATGCCTTTTTCATCCTAGTAAGAAAAAGGTTAACCAGAGAGGAAAGTGTGTCCAGAACTGATTAAAAAAAAGAAAAAGAGAAAAAAAGAAACAAAGAAAGCTTCTGAAACGATCAACAAACAACCTTGCACATAACACATTTAGTAATTTGGTGAGAACTGTTGTAGATTTTGCATCTTCTTAATATGGCCAGCTTCTTGGCTACCATAAACTCGGTATCAGGATGGGTATCAGAAGCATTACAAAAGAATTTTAACACTTGATAATCTTACTCACCTACTTAAAAGTAATTTAAAGTAACTTCTATTCTCACAAAAAAAAAAGGTATTATAGAGAAGACTCTAAATAATTCATTGTACGTCACACCATTCATGTCAGTGAACATAATTGCAAAAAATGAGGCATATAGATTGCACCTATCCAGTCATTATTTTATGTTAGAGTTCTCCTGAGAATGGTGCAGAATAAAATGATAATCTAAAACAGTACATCAAAAGTTGTGAAAAAAGTAAAAATCACAAGTTCAATGTAGATTTTTAAGTGGTGTTCCCTTACGTACCTTTAAAGGTCCCTTCTAACTCAAACCATTCTATGTAGACTCTCCAAGTGTGAAGAGGTATCTTCTCTTTACATTTCTGTTCATTACATTTCTTTATAGATATTTCTAAAAAGTCAGATATGTGGCACTTGTGAGTTTTGGCGAAATCAGGCACCCAGAAACCTAGGTCAAGCCTATAAAAAGGGATATTAATAATTTAAAACTTATTTGCAAATCTGATTCATTTTGGAGATTTGCAATTTTTTTTAGATTGTCTATAATAAAACTATAACCTATAGTTTTCTATACATATTCATAAGAATTATATATAGATGTACCAGTACAATGAAGTTTTTACAACCAGACTTTGCCTTCAAATTCATCCCCATACATTAAATGGAAACGAAAGGGAGCTGCAAAGAAAAACTTGACTGCCTTATTTGAATTATTTCCTGCTGATTTGGATGAGCCTACAAACAGAGGTCATAAACATCAAACAACACCCACAGAATATGCGAATTAGTTCTGCAGTATTTTTTATTTTATTTGCTGACCTGAGCTCTTCATTTTCGTCCCACAGTTCAAAAATGATTGTAAAACTGTAATATCTGTCAGGAGCTGGGCTTCCTGATTTCTAGGTGCACAGCCAATTTAGAGGAACTCAGTTTCACCACATTTCCACCTTCTCTCTTGTCTATGCCTTTTCTTCACGTCCAGTTTATGGTGTTTATATCCCCTACTCCAGCTTTCATCTGGAGATGACTGCAAAATCTCTTTGCCTGTTCGGCTCCTCATCATTTGAATTACACTTTTTTGGTGTATTTGAGAGAATAACTTAAAAGCATAGTCTGCTGGGCTTTATTAATGCTGAAATCAGTCAAGGCCTCAGGTTAGCCACAGAGATTGACACAGAAGCCTTGGCATATAAGATCTATGTCCTATGAATTTGCATAAGTCTAAAGATACTGTATGCTACAGCAGGAGCAACGTCAAGTTCACATCAGAAAATCTTCACCAAGACAAATCATGGGGTCTTCAGCAATTGGTTGCAGAATAAACCTGAACAGGAAAAAAAAAAAAAGTCTTTTTAACACAAAAAAAATATTTCAAGTTTTTATGCAAAAAAATATAGTTCATGTGACTCAAAACTAAATATTATATTTAATTCTAGGGTTATTCAGCCCAGTTGTTCAACATGAGTTCTCTTCACTTTAGGTCACTTTTTCTAAGGAGTAATCCTAATATGATTTTTAAACTCCCTCTTTCATCTCCTTTCTGTTTCCACTATTATTCCCTGAATTTTATTCTGATTCCTAAGTAGAACTGATACTCCTTAAACTCAATTTTGGAGTGAATTTGAGATTTTTTTAATTTTCTCTGATGAAGTTCTGGATTTAACTGACTCCTGAAGCTAAATTGATCCTAGTAGCTGCCCTAAGTAAGTGTAACAGTCTGTTATCTTTCACTAGTGCCAGCTTTCACTAAAGAAACAGCAGGACATTTCAATCATATGTATAAAGTGTCCAATTCTCCACTTGTTTACAATAGCTTTTTATTGAATTTTGTGAAATTCTACATTCTACATGGAAAAATCATGCTTAATATAACATTACTATACATGGATACCAATGTCCCTATGAATTTTGGTATTGCTGTTGTACAGATTCAGATTCAGCTATAGAAAGCACTTTACAATATGTTCACTATTTACAATTTAAAAAAATGAAGCTTAATTCCTTCTCTAAGCAGCTTAAGAAATACTAGTAATCTTTACACCCAATCACTCATGAGCTACAGACATCAACTCTTTGGAAGAAAAATCTTATTCTCCTCAAGGATGAGGATAAGTCTGAGTCATCTGGTCTAGCTGGCGCCAAAGAAGAGATATTGGAAAGATTATCAGCCTATAATTAGGGATTTATAATCACCTAATTAAAAGCCAAATCCTCTCAGGCCCAGCCCAAGAGTTTCCATTCAAACAAGTAACAGCTCCGAGTAACGTGCAGTAATTGGAGGGTCCAGCTGATGAAGGCTGTAATCTGGAGAGCGGCCTGGTTCCTTCTGGTCACTCTTAATGAGGTTCTGCGCAGTGTGAGGTTACTTTGCCCATTGCTTCAGTGTTGTGGCAGCAATTATGAGTGACTGAATAGTCCTTGTCTTACTGTACTCCTCTTGGAGATCTAAATCACTCGATATTGTACCTGCTAAATTGGACAGGTTGCGTCTGAGATGGGGTAGAACAGAGATCCACAGGTCATTTTAAGTTTACAGGGGCTGAATTCCAGCAGTGTTGAGTGGATTACACCAATCAAATCTAGGTTTAGGACTGTAGAGAAAGCCATCTGTTGTTTGTATTTTGAATCTGAATGCATAAAATACAGGGCAAATCAATCATCCGCCTAAAACATTGACTTTCTAGCTAAGAGCGAAGAGCTTCCTCAGTGAAAAAGCAGGCTTCTTGGTGGGAGGAAAATTCACCTATCGATTTATGTGGCAAAATGTCAACTGATTAATCCTAGCAGAGAATTTTAATTAGATACATGCTCATTTGATATCCTTGTCCCAGGGCTACTACTGTGTATAGTATTGGCTGGTATTTGGACTTGCTGGTGTCAGCACTGTGCAGCCAGTCTGCAACATGCAATGTCATCACTTACAGAAATACAGCAATTGTGCCAAAAAGCTATTTAAACCTAAAAAAATTGATTTCTAATAAAGCTTAAAATTAGAAAAATTAAAAATGAATAATTATAGTTGTACTATGTGGTCTTTAAAAACATTTTATTACACTAACCCACAAATAAAGGCCAGATGGTGCAACACATAGACATTTGAAGGCCTATATTAGAAAATCCAATCATGGTTCTAAGTGGAAGTTCTCTGAATGAAATGCAGATTTGCCAGAGTGATAGCTAAGGCAGCTGAAATCTATCTATACAGTTTGAGACAGAGCTGCAAAGCTCTGCACCTCTCTCCTTCCAAAATGCAATCCCCTCAGAGCCAAAAAGCAAAGAGTTGTCAAACATAGAAATCAGGTCACACGAGAAGATGTGGAATTTCTCAGGAGGTTGGACCAGATGATCCACAGAGGTCCCTTCCAACCACTAAAATTCTGTGATTCTGTGAATATTTATAGAAAAGAAAAGCATTTTCTCTCAAAAGTAAGATGGTCACTTTCTATCTCTGCTTTCCAGAGGAGTTTGACCAATTGCATTGCATAAATTTTGCTTGATTTTCAAATGCCTCATAAGAAATTCAAATATTGAAAAATGAAGTCTGATCACCTCACTGCTCACCTCACACTGCTTTTTAATATCCCATCTACTTGTCCTCTTCTTTGACTTTTAAAAATAAATTTAATAGTGTATTTCTCATTCAAACAATGATGAGAGATGAGTTGGCAAATCTCAGCATCACATCAGATGTATCTTAAAGGGTATTATTTGCTGAAATGCTGATCATAGAAGTGTTTTTTTCCATTGAAGTTTTGATCAAGAATCAGTTAATATGTGTTTCAGTTGCTGTTAAGGCTTATATTCTGACAGACTTCTCTAGGGATGTCCTAGGTGGAGATGCTTTTCACAGCAGCAAGAACACCACTAGTGTTGTTTTGCCCTACTCTGGATCAGAGCTAGGAAAGCAGTTAATTATCAGTGGATGCCAAGTTTATGTTGCTTTCTTGAGCTCGCCAGTAAAGGCAATCTAAAACACTGAAAGATCAGCTGTTGATAAATGCAGAGAGAGGTGAAGCCTGAGGCATAAACATGGACAAGTTGCTTCAAAAGGGGGAAAAAAATTAAACTTTGCATTTTAAAGCCGAGAAGATGGAAAGATTTTGCTTTGAAAGGTGAGTACTGAAGATCATGGGATAGATGTGACTCTTGGAGGTGATGCAAAATCATTTAGTAGCAAGACAAACAGACTTTCTTCAGAATAACCCATTCATGTGTCCATGGTGTTTGAGCACGTTCAAACAAAGGGACCTGGAAAACACTTCATAGACAGAGAACCTGAAAGGACTGCAGTAGGTCAGGTTATGAAGAAGGCAAATAAATTAGTGGGGGAATAATAAAATAACATGAAAATAAAGAAAATTTTATTAATGTTTCAGATTCTATGCTTTTTCTAAAAGAGTGGTTGCCTCTTCCTTGTCTATTCATTACAGATGCTGTCCCAGTCCTCTGAATCACCTAACTCCCTCACCATCCTTCTTGATCCCCTGTCAGATATTCAGCCTCTTCACATCCTGGCTTTGGGATGCACCTGCATCTGTCAAACAGTTATTTCCAGGTCTGGCAGCCGCTCCCAGATCTGGTCCTCCATTTATTTACTTTGGATATGTGCCAGCTTATTTCTCCTGTCTTTTGCTGAAATGACCCAACCAGCTTTCTTCCAGAGGAAACCCAGCTACAAGTGATAGAGCAGTGCACAGCATAGCATGTTCCAGCCAGATAATATGAACATCAGTTACACTAGGTTTAGCTTCCTCTGCCCAGGACAATCCTCGTAACTCTGCAGGCCTTGCCCTCTCAAATGTCTCCCAGTGCCATGTCTTAGCCTATGCATAACATTTTCACATGCATGCTATAGAAACATCATTCTGGCAGACTCTCACATTATGTCATGCTCTCACCCAAAAGTAAATACTGTACCTAAAGCCATCTGGAGTCCAGAGAAGATCCAGGCCAACTGTTATGCATAGTGAGTACAGTTTTGAGGCCAAGTCTAACAGTGTGAATGCAAGCCACCTTGCTCCTTAGGCCTGAAGGTCATAGACAAAAATCTTAGCTGTGCATAGACAGTAATAATAAATCAATAAATAAATAATTATAATAATAAATAGTACAGTAACTGAAGTTGTCTAGTGCATTTCATAGTTTAATCTGAACTGAACCTACAATGTGTATTGTACCATGTGAACCAGAACACAGTAGCAGGGACCACCAGGAGATTTCTTTTAAATTTGCAGTCTTGATCCAGTGCTAAACTAGTTGCCAGTGCTAATATCCAAACTAAAATACTCAGATGCATCCTTTTCATCCCACAACAACCTTCACTCCCAGGCCTCTTGCTTAGCCATTAGCAGACTCCTCCAAAACAGTCATCGATCCTAGCCCTGTCTAACTACTTCTGCCTCTTGTTATCCTAGCACTAGTCCTGACTTCCTGTGTGATTTTCTTCTCTCTTCCCTCAACCGCTGACATCCAGTCACATTCTCCAGTCTCCATCTTCCAAATTCATACTGAGTTCACCTACCTCCTTCTTCCAGTTTTTGTCCAATATAGAATAGAATCATAGAAAGTTTTGGGTTGGAAGGGACCCCTAGAGGCCATCTAGTCCAACCCCCCTGCAGCGAGCAGGGACACCACTAACTAGATCAGGTTGCTCAGAGCCCTGTCCAACCTGGTCTTGAATGTTTCCAGGGATGGGGCCTCCACTGCCTCTCTGGGCAACCCGTTC
>Ga0065711_1001094_pt1 | contig 48453 bp, 33 predicted proteins | sample Hoacrofraction12_FD_59098 | JGI IMG/M metagenome (GOLD analysis project Ga0065711, IMG submission 59098) | Hoatzin crop microbial communities from Cojedes, Venezuela - Epithelial fraction 12 v2 (version 2) | ecosystem: Host-associated > Birds > Digestive system > Esophagus > Crop | place... | reverse complement strand
CAGGTTGGACAGGGCTCTGAGCAATCTGATCTAGTTAGTGGTGTCCCTGCTCGCTGCAGGGGGGTTGGACTAGATGACCTCTAGGGGTCCCTTCCAACCCAAAACTTTCTATGATTCTATGATTCTATGAACATAATCTGTAGTTTTATTCAAGAGAAAAATTTTGATTTGTATATGGTTGTCATAACGGGAACAAATTTAGTGAGTATAATTGCCCTTGTCCTACTACTAAAATTTATTCTTAAGGCTATATTAGGGAGAAGAAACAAAATAATTTTGCAATATAATCTTCAAATATACTTCTTTCCTTTTCTTCTTTAACCTTTTATTCACCAATAAAAAAACTTCTGTTGAGTGGATGATTTAAGCGCTTTTTATTGCTGTCATACTGGGCTGGCATGAATCCTTCAGCTATGCCAAAAAAAGTGCTAGTTTTCCCTAACTGAATGCTTTTCTGAGAAGAAGTTCCTTTCAATTCTCCAGGCCTTCAGTATACAGGTCAAAAACTTCTCTTATTAACAACACAGTGGGACTGAGTGCAAACTCAGCAAGTTTGCAGACGACACCAAGCTGAGTGATGCAACTGATTCGCTAGAGGGAAGGGATGCCATCCAGAGGGACCTTGACAGGCTTGAGGACTGGACACTTGTGAACCTCATGTAGATCAACAGGACCAAGTGCAAGATCCTGCACCTGCGTCAGGGCAATCACCAGTATCAATACAGGCTGAAGGATGTGTGGATTCAGAGCAGCCCTATGGAGAACCTGGGGATACTGGTAGATGAAAAATTGGACATGAGCTAATAATGTGTACTTGCAGTCCAGAAGGCCAGTTGTATCCTGGGCTGCATAAAATGAAGCATGGCCAGCAGGTCGAGGGAGGTGATTGTCCCCCCTCTACTCTGCTCTTGTGAGACTCCACCTGGAGTACTGCATCCACTTCTGCAGTCCAGTTCTGGGTACAAAAAAGACACGGACCTGTTAGAGTTGGTCCAGAGGAGGGCCACAAAAATGACCAGAGGGTTGGAACACCTCTTGTATGAAGAAGGGCTGAGAGAATTGGGCTTGTCCAGCCTGGAGAAGAGTAGGCTCTGGGGAGATGTTACTGTGGCCTTTCAGTGTATAAAGGCCTTTCAATATCTTGTAAGAAAGATGGAGAGAGACACTTTACCAAGGCCTGTAGTGACAAGAAAAGGGACAATGTTTTTAAACTGAAAGAGGGCAGATTTAGATTTGATGTAAGGAAGAAATATTTTACAATGGGGGTGGTGAGACACTAGAACTTGTTGTGGGTGTCCCCTCCCTGGAAGTGTCCAAGGTCAGGTTGGATGAGGCTTTGAGCAACACGATCTAGTGGAAGGCGTCCCTGTCCATGGTAGGGGGGTTGGAACTAGATGATATTTAAGGTGCCCTCCAACTCAAACAATTCTGTGATTCTATGATTTGAAGATTTATCCTGTGATTCTTAGCTCTATATCATTTAATTTAATAGTTGCCTATTTGAGTTCTTAACTTCTAATAAATCAAGAGTGCAGATAAATTAATAGTAACTGAACTGAAGTTTCTACTGCCGACTACAATTACTTTAATTTTAATCTGAGTTGCATTACAACTTGCCATAGTAGAAGTAGAGAAATACAGAAATTGGAATAAATCTGCGGTGTCATGCATGTTTTACACATAAATCTACTATAATGAAATTAAGACTTATGTTTCTGTCATTAGTTTGTACATAATAGTATTGAAATTAGGCCATGCTTCCACAGCTGTTATTCATGTGACTCAGAGTCCATATCTAGAACATCTTGAAGTTTCACGCAAAAAGTGTACATTTGTTCTGCTTAGTCAGGTATATGATGAAGTATTAAGATGAAAACTACCCTCTACCTTCACTGCATTCAGTAAAACTTCTGACTTTGTGCTCAGACCAATAATTGCTTCCCAGATCCTTTGGTTTTGACAGAAGTCATCAGAGAGATGGAAGAATAGTGAATGTAATCAATAATGTGTCTCCCTGCAGGTTCTTAAAGAGAATCAACTTATTAATATGCTGAACTCCACTGAATGAAACACAAACTACACTTCTACAATACAAGCTGGAAGCCCTAATAGAGTATAATTGCTCTGATCCAAAGGATAGTATTATCACTGTATCAGGGATTAAGAAATAATATAATGTAAAATGATCCTTTGCTCACTTGATATGCTTAGGTTGTGCTTTTCTGAAGTATGGAGTAGAGTTCTGTGTTTGGTTTTTGTGAATGTTTTATGAAAATTTACACTGCATAATCATATACTTTAGTAGCAGAATGAGATTTCTTTTCCTAAGATACTAGTAGGAAAGATGCAGTGAGAGCAAAATCTAACCAATGTGAGTATGTTTTCAAAATACCTGTCACCACTAATTGGCAATTCCACTGCTTGCTCAGGGAAAACTTTAGGAGCATCCCAATCCATTGATTAAGAAATCTTTTGGGGGTCTTGATTTAGATGGGTAGAGGAATTGATGTAAAGGGGGATGAGAATGGGGGATGAGAATGAATGGTCTGCCACACACTCTGCCCAATTAAACTCAGTCCAGACTATTTTCAAGAATAATAATGCACATACATTTTCCAACAGTTACTTATGATACACTCTCTTGTTTAGGCATAGAGCTTGCTGCTCAGCACCTGTTTGCACTACTCAGTACCAGACTTGCTAAAGTTATCCTAAAATGACAACTAAAAAAAAAAAAGAAAAAACCCTACAAAATTTAGAATATGAAACTTAATTTTATTGACCACAACAGGTTTAAAAATTGTTCCACCTGGTGCTCCTGAAAATCAAGTGTTTGGTTAAATTTGATAGGCTCATCTTCATAGTTTTTCCAGTTATTAGTGTCTTCAGATTCTATAGAAGTGACACAAGATGAAAGTAAAGTGTTACTGCTGTGTGTGATGGCATAAAGACATTTCCCATACCACAACATCTTTAAGCAGTATATGTAAAAGAAAATGTTGGAACTGTTCACTTTAAAACAATGCCTTTTTGACAGTTCAACATAAGATACATTTCTCTCATTAAGTAGTGATAGCACTTGCCCTGCCTCTGGCAAGTGAGCAAGAACTGGGCCAAGTGAACAAGAACTGGGCTGAAGCAATTGTAGACTTTGTGCACTTGGGCTGCTGGAGAATTCATTTATCTGAGAGGTGGCAAGTCCTCAGATCAACAGTGATACTTGGTTCAAAGACTATCACTTGTCAGCTTCAGGAAGGATACATGAATGGTGAGGGGAAAAAAGAAAACACTGAGGAATTCGAGGAGCTGAACTGCATTGCTTTATACAGCAGCAACCTCTGACATCAAGTCCTTTCAGGCTCTTATTCTAGGCTGCTTCCTTTTTGTGACTAATTATAAGACATAGTTCAATTTATTATGAAAAATAAACTGAAAGAAAACACACAAATTCAAGTCAAAGTGTTTCTTACCTCTCTGTGTATATGAATGAAAGACTTCCCTGTAGCATACTGTCAGTTTCTTTTTGTGAGATTTAGAAAGTCAAATATTGAACTAATTCTGCAGCAATAGTATACAATTATTCAGCGTAAATTTTCATAAAACATATGCAAAAACTAAACACAGAACTCTATTTAGTACTTCAGCTTAATACTACAACTTCTCTTTTGTTTTGCCAAGTAAGAAAAATAGAAGAGAATTTAACTGATATTGAAGACTTGTTTGACCTAACTCCTGTTGATTACAACAGATTTTGCAATTTATGTGAAAATGTGTAATACCTTTAGGCTTTGTTCTCACAAAAGATAATGAAATATGTCTTTCTCTCCTCAACAGATAAGTTCAAAATGAAAATGATATGCAGGCTTAAACTACCTGTATATATTCTGGTTTAGGTATGGAGATTCTACTAGTAGCGTTGTTTTTCGCTCTTTTGGTGTTTTCTTTTTAAGTTTGCAGTTAAGGGAAGGAAATGACTTTCATCATCAAAGACTGGAATCAAAACTGTAAAGCAAGAGAGTTCTATCAAATAGTTTTGTTAGCTTCACAGCATGCTTCAGGAAAGTTGTCTGGTTTTGGAGCAGTAACTTTAAGAAATAGTGAGATAGTGTAGAGGAAGTGTGGTTTTTAAGGTCAGCAGAGCTCTCTATTTTTACCACCTACATAACTATGTAGGTCACCTATGGTCCATGACCTTTGTTACCTACTAATCATGCCATGCTCATGATTTCAGATTACTAGTGTATTCTGACAAGGACTTAAATCTCAGCTAAAAGTTCCAATGCAGTATGAGATGAAACAATGGAATCTTTAACTGATTAATTTCTTACTGATAACTAATACAATTTCTTGGATGAATAAGTTCCTAAATGATTAGTGATCTGATTTCATTAAACTTTGAGAATGAATTCCACATGGACAGAAAGTAAGGCAAAAAAAATAAACTTTTCATTACTGAATTAGCCCTTTCAATATTCAGACTGTAGATATTCAAACATAAACTATGCGGTGGCAAGTCTTTTGTATCTGTACTGGGTCTGGCTGGCATGGAGTTAATCCATATGATGCCAAGTTTGGGATCTGTAACTAAATAAATCCTGACAACATACCAAAGTTTATGATTTTGTTGAACAGTGCTTGTTGGTATACTGGTAAGAGAGATAATTAGGTGGTTAAAGTAAGTGTCATTAAAGGATTATCATTCGTAAGAACTCTTTATGGTAGAATGATGAAACTTCCATTTTGGATGGTAACAAAGGCAAAATCAAAGAAGCAACATATTTTCATAAAAGGAGAAGTAAAGTTTTTATTTGCATGATCGCCCCCAATCTTCCACCTCTCACCCAAGGAAACTGCGATCATATTGACACTGAGAAGAATGAAGTCTAGAAAGGAGAAAATCTGATTTAGCAGATGAATTCAAGAGACCTGGATAAGGAAAGTTTCAGAGAGATCGTGACAGAACTCAGAAGCTAATTTTCTCTTTGCAAAGCCTAAGATAAATACTGGGAAAAGGCTCTGAACTTGACATTCAGTACATACAAAAAGAAAGTACTCCATTCTTAACATAGGTTTTCTTGTATCAGTGAGATAAAACTTTTATTTACTTGTTACCAACCTCATATTTTCAAATGTTGGTTCACGCATACATTAACAATACAGATATACGTACTTCTGAGGAATCAGAACCAGAGTTTTCCTTTTCATTGCTCACAGAGCTTCTCACTCCACACTGAAGCATAGGACTTCTCAAGCAGGATGTGTGTAGTGCATTTCATTTTTGTCAGCATCCCTGTTGAGTTTAAGTATATAGCTGAAAATAATAGTATTCTGTTAATACTTCATCGCAGTTTCAGCTGTTGTATACTGAAGTGACCTTTCACAGTGTGTAACATGAAGAACTGAATTCCATTTCAGGTACCTGCACGCAAGAAGATTTTACGGTCTTGGAGAGAGAAGCTTCCCCGATAGCTTTTCATCTACTGTTCTGTGAGCTGGCTGTTATCTAACCTAAATGGGAAGGGCTTGAAAACTGCTTGAGAGCGCTGTGGAAAAAATAACAGCTTCAGGAGCCTGTGGAAAGAGTTATAGAATTTACATCTGTAAGCATGACTGAAAGATAAGTGTCAAGTGTGTCCTATAGTTGTTGTGTAGCACTCAGCACGCTTCGTCTTCAGTTCCCTGGGTTGTACTTCAATTTCTCAGTTATTCTACAGATAGATGAGGCAATGGGCTTATTTCACATAATGGACTGACTTCAAACAAGCGGACTGACTGAACTCCTAACTGGCTTCACAGACAAGCATTTACTAACTGTTGCAGAAGCTCTCCAGGCTGATATTTGAGACAGTCTTCAAATTCCAGACAATCTCAAAGGTTACCCAGGAAGTTCCTGCTATGCCCCAATCAATTAATAGGTATTATTTATATGCTTCCATCTATTGATCAATATCCTGGGTCGACAATCAGACCATCCCAGCAAATTCCTGCTGCAGAATTGACCAAATAATGAATAGATAAAACTTTTGTAAGTAGTTAGTACAGGCTGTTCATGCAGATGCAGGAATAATCATATAAGACCATCACTTTTTTACATAGTTAAGAGAAGTTTTATACAAAATTTAAGTGGAATGTATCTAACAGAAATGGACTGTGCGTGTGCTAGCATGGTCCCAAAGGACCACGGGCCAGCTGCATATTAGAATTCAGAAGAATGGCATTTTGGGGGAGTCTGGTTTGATCCATCTGAAGATGCTGTTGCCAGAACCCTTGCAAAGAAGATATCTGGTTGCCATCTGGACAGTGACTGATCATCTAGTTTAGAGATGTGCTTTCCCATGATCTAGTTTGAGAGATCATCTAGTTTGAAAGATACGCTTGCCCACGCAAGCATTATCCTGTGAAAAGATCACAATAAATTAGGTTTTGCTTTCTTGCGTTTTTTGGACACAGACTCTGTGTCTGTGTAAGAAGATGTTCGTCCCTGTAAGCCACCAAGGACAACTATGACAGCAGGTACGCCAGGAGCTGTTATCTTCATAGGAAGATTACCTTAAAGAATCATCTTTATCATCTCCATTTCAAGATAAAGTCAGTTTCTTGACCTACGGGATTATAGCGAACACACATTACTGGGCAACATCTGACATGTTTCACTTGCTTGTAGCTGAGGCATGCATTGCATCCTTTTTCATTAGTCTCACTTGTGGCATGGTGCATTCCATATTGCAGATAGAATATATATGTTACACTGGCAGGTGTGGGATCATGTCCTGAACTTTGCTTCCCATTCTAATAATGTAATGAGTTTTCAGTTTGGTACTCCACGGGACCTCAACTTTATGCTTGAGCATGTCTGAACTAGTTTAGTATTGTGTTCTTCTGTACCTCTCATCCTGCTCATGCCTGGAACTGAGTAAACCCATCTGGTAGCATGATCAGACACAGAGAGAAATATCTTCTCTGGTGATCTCTACATCTTGAGGATCTTGCCATGAAGGCAAAACAGAGATATCCTTTATAGTAGGAACAGTCACTTGCCTCATTCCATGACTGCTGAATTCTAGATCTGTCTCTTTCAGAGCAGTCCCCTTCCACCCAACTGACTTTTCTGAACTGGAGCTGAGAGCACTGTTTGCCATGTTCTGTTGTGAGGGAACATAAGGCAACTGTATATACTTCTCCCTCTGGAGATACTTTCACTAAGTTTTTCGTTGGCTTTTCTTTCTTTTAGGCAAGTATCTTCATCACAACATTGTCTTCCTTGCAATAACATTCTTACATAGTACTTATGACAATAGGAGAAAAATTTTACCACTATGAGAGATGAAAACAATGTTGTTATGGTAAAGTCTCTAATTAGTCCTTTATCATGGCAGTAATGTCTGCCTTCTTTTAAAACAGTTTCCTGTTAGTGCATGAGCAACAGTTGTAAGCAGTGCATCTACTTTTCCAGTTCCCCCATACATGATTTACTAAACTGTAAGTATAGAGTCAGCACTGTCTCCACAGGTTGCTTCAGAAATGCAGTTAGCTCAATATAGGCTCACTTTGTTTAGATACTAATAGAAAATACTGATATTTCTTGTCCTACAATATGTATTCCACTTCATGGAATGGATAGTGAACAGTTTTCTTAATTAGAGTTATCCTACTGAAGAGGTGTTTCTGAGCAGCACAAAAGATCTAGCAGACAGCGTAATGAGTCAGGTTTGTCTGAATGTTTTACTTTATGTCATCTGTGTCTCCATTGATGGGTTGGCTGTGCAAATTTAACATTGTTAGGTGTTCTGTTTAGCACTGGACCTGTCTGTCATCACGCTACAAATTTGTGGGAGCTGTTGGGGCTAAACAGACACCAAGCTTCAGAATCTCTGAAGGTCTGCTGACAGGCGTTTCCTCTCAAATGTAGAACTTCAGTGGAACCGAAAACTGTCCCATGTTTCCATAACTCCTTCCTTCAGAAAAGTGGGAGAAGAAAGTTGTTTTTGTTTTCATAGAAGAGTAGTAGAAAGCTTCAAGATGTTAAGGGCATATGCACACATACACACACATAGATATACATAAATACACCTATATGTTTGTATTTAATAAATACGTAACTATACAATAGATAAGTATATAACTATAAATATGTCAATGAGATCATAATAGATAATATGTATAATGAATACTTCACTTCAGACATTCTGACTGCTGATTTAAACTACCTTTATTTTCCTGCTTAGCAGAGTTAATTAATAGACAGTATTACATTTCTGACCAATAAGATTTTATAGTGCTGAAAAAAAGTGATTCTCAAAATAACCTTTTTCAATAAAAGTCTTTTTTTTTCCTCTGTGTGTAGGCTCCTTCAAAAAGGAAAAAAAAATCTGAATCTTTTTCCTTTTATCTTTTCCTGACCAGTGAATAAACTGATGAGAAGAAGTCTAAATTTGGAGCACTTTCCCCTATGCCACTTTTTTTTTTCCCTGATTTTTCCTTTTGTCTACTGCATAATTTAACATCATCTCTTCAATATGGGAAAAGCTATGAAAGGTAATATTTTGAGCATGAATAGTACAGGAAAAAATCTGAGAAATTAGTTCCAGCATAGCTGTCAGTAACTGTGGTCCACAGTATTGTCTAAAAATCTGAAAACTTAAGCTTATCTTGGAACTAAAAAAACCCGTAAGCATAGACTTCACCTATCTTATATGCTGAAACCTGAAAATAGTTCATTTTTCTAGCTCTACTTTCAGCCCTTATATTTTGACCAAATCAACTCTGGTAACTTTTTTGCCTTCAGACATTTTCTTTGCCACTTTAATTACAAAAAGAGTGGGTTTTTATTCCTGCACTAAAATTGCTGAATAAGCAATACTAATTCAGAGCTACTAAATAAAATTCACTACAGACATATAGACAGCCTTAAGTTTTTAATAAAAAAGGCTAATTTTTAGTAAAACTGGAACTGCATTTAGAATATTCCATACTGCTTGAAGCCTAATAGAAAATTAGGCTATTAGCCTAATAGAATATCAGTTGTTTTTAGCAATTTTCTTAGAAGGTTGTTTATTTCCCTTTTGAAATAAAAAATGTGTCATTGATTGAAAATCTAAAGCAAAAAATAAGCTATTTGTTTAAAAAATCCAAACCTTAAAATTCAGTAATAAATTTTCAAAGCACTTTTCCTCTCTGTACCATATCCAACTTTAATGGCAAGTTCCATATGAGGAAACATCATGATATAAAACAGAAGGAAAGTTGATTTCAAATGAAAAAATCTAATTAAATCATGGAAGTTAGTAAAGATATATTTTACAATGAAAAATTGTACTTCAAGGGTTGCTAGATACAGGCAAATGTTCTGCTTTACCTTCATTTTTCTTATTTATTATAATTAGATTCCAGTATAATACTAAAGTTCATAAATACATTGAAAAAGGTATGTGTAAGTTTGGCATATCTTGGGTATTGTATGACTTCAGGTAAAAACTATTTGATTTTAAGATTACTTCAGATTCACTGTTTAAAGTAAGCTAATTTCTACTTTGTGAAGTTCTCTTATATTTCAGCTTAACTGAAGTTTGCTTTTCCTTGCACAACAGTTTTTTTCTTTTCAGACTCCTAGTACAGGGTGAAAAATTAACCTCAGTTCATCTCTATGCTGCCTACAAACAAGCAGGCGTCTGTCTTATTTCCTCAGTTATCTCTTTTCCAAGCTGAATTGTTACAGTCTATTTTGTTGTTCTTAAAGCAGAAGTCATTTCATATGCTTGCTATTTCTCATAGATCACTTTCTAATTTCCGCTAGTTTTACTGCATCTCTGCTGTGATGTCAACCCAAACTGGGCACAAAGTCCAAACATTGGCATTGCATGGACTCATGCGATAGCAGAATGAAGTTTTCTTTTGTTCTATGTATCTTCCCAGTTAATTCCTGGGCTTTGTTTGCTGTGTTGGGACTTTTTTACGACAGATGAACAACAAGACACATAAAATCAAGTCTGTTATGGTCAGCTCACAACCCATCTGTGGCACATATGTTAAATTTTATCTGCAATTTTACTGCTCAGTCACTGAGTAAAATTGGCATGCCCTACTAGCTGGGGGTGCAAGTACTAATTGTTTATCTTAGCTTTATCAAGTATTTGCAGAAAGCCTTTACATTTTAGACTGCAATTTCAGTGACTTAAGTGACTACTTCTTTTAGTAGAACTGATTTAACTCTTAGTTTATGGGAAGAGTATTGTATACCTAAAAGTCTATGATAGACTTATGTGTCTTAAGGAATACAATATATAGTTATTGCACCCAATGCATTTGATATCTTTTTGCTTCATTTATTATCTACTCTATGAGTTGTGGCAACAGCCACAGAGAAAATTTTTATATATTTTTACTTAAATGCTCATATAAGGGATATTTATAATAGCTAAATTACAAGTAAAATCTGCAAAGGAACCTTAATCAGTCAAAAAAAAAAAAAAAAGAAATTAAGTTTTGAAGGAAGTGTTTTTCAATGTTTTTATTGTAAGAAAAATGAGGTTGTCCTTTCCATCTCTGTTTTTTGTCCTGAAATGTCAAATCAAATAGCCAGCTGTCCGGATTTAACTTTCAACAATTTAAGTTAGTCACATGTTTACTGACAAAACAGTTTTTCAGCATAAAGCTGAGTTTGAATGAATATCTTTGCATACAAACAGGAGAAGAAGGAAATCCTGTCTCTGAAAAAATCCATTGATAGTTGAAAATGTAGTGCCTGAGAATTCCTGTGATTTAACCAAAGCCAGAAAGATTTTGGAAAATATGTCGTTCAGTGTTTGCACATCTTATCTTCCTTATTGCCTATTTCCATCCCTTTTTATTGCTTGTGTACATCCTAGATTTTTTTTCTTCTACCTTTACATAGCGATAGCATGGCTGTCATTAAATTTATCCATTTAGTTTGAATTACCCACACATCTAAACATACATAAGCATGTAGATGTTTAATTTAAAAAGTCAGGAGAGTGGGTACGTTTACCTGAACAAATTTAATATTCAGAACCTGAGATGAATTCTATTCTGGTAGCAAAGTCTGTATTTCAAAGAACTACCAGAACACTGGCTGGTGTTTCCAACCTTTAGTGTTTCCAACCTATTTTAGAAGTAATTAGTGTTGAATAAGGATAATTTGTTACTAAAATTACTGACTAAAAATGGTATAATCTGACTTTGTGAAATTATGGCTTCTGTCCTCCTTGTTCATACCAAATGCAATTCTTTACTTAGCTTTATTCAAATCAGTAATACTCTTTCTGCTTACAGAATGTATGCTGGGGAGTAAATGCAATATGATCTGGACTAAACGTCTAGTTTAATGACACATCCATCTGTTATTTGGGTGGTACAAATCTGACTTCTATTGCATGTCAGAAAACATACTTGTGTGCGCTGGAAAGCCCTGAGAAGTTTGGGTTCTTTTTAACAGTTTTGCAAACATGTCTTTTGAGTATTTGTGTATTTGTTTTTTCATTTGTTTTAGGATAGTGAATAAGTTAATATTGTGATTTAGAATGAGTAAAAGGTATTTTTAAAAACACATTGGATTTAGCCTTAAAAAATGAGCTTTTAAAAAGTAGCGTAAGTTCATACAATTATTGACATTCCCAGTAGTAAAGATGGGAGAAAAGAAAATTGTGCAGAATCCTGCTCTTTGACTGGTAAACAGTGATGGTCTGATTTACTGACCTTATTCTTTATCTCAGTTCAAGTAATGGAGTGACTGAAATATATATTATCAAGGTCATCCACTCCTCCTATTGTACGAGTACTGTTTGTCAACTATTACTTGACAAAGTGATACCATCTATCTCCTCCCCTACACGTTGATACGGCTGTGTCTGATAAATCGTCTATATTGCCTCTCCATCCAAGAGGGAGTCTAAGTGAACAGTTTTGTTACAAAAGCATCCTGAAAAAAAAGATTAAGGTTTTACTAACTTATAAAAATAGTTACAAGGTTTGTATTCCTAGCACCTGGAGTAGCTAAAGAGCATCTTCTAAGTACATATCCCATCAGATGTCTCTCTCTGTCTTAGTATATGCACACAATCTCTCTCCCTCACACATACACACACATACAGAAGTTTTAGAACATAACTGAACTGTTATATTTATAGCTCAGAAGCTTGTTGTTGTGGATCCATAATGTTGCCATGCCGAATTACTATACAACCACAAGAAAAACTTGACTGTTGGGGGGGAGGTGGTTCCCTCTCTGGAAAGTCTGAAATGGTGTTAGGATATTATTGGTTACTTTTAAACTTGGGTTGAATTCTTATGGAAATATGCTTGCATGCTTTCTCTGTTCACCAACTTCTCTTCCTTCCTCACTTCTTTCTTCTTTACATGCAAACTGTTTTGGATAAATAAGACTATTCTGAGAGTGTTCTGGAAAAGCATACTAACAGTTCAATTGAATGTTGCTAGTTACTGATGAAATGGAGAAATATGTGGATTAAAAGATGACTTTTTTTCTACTGTGCTATTTATAGACATATTCTGGAAGTGATCTGTGGTGTTAAGCCTGACCAACTTAAAAAAAGATTTAAAAAATCTTGAATTAAATATCTTGTATTTACTCCCATCTTTCTATATCTGAAAATTCATATAGACTAACACTGTAGGAATGTTCTCAGGTGATAGACTGATTTGTCATAAAAACTGGAAAATTACAGGTTCTGAGGGACAGATAAATTCTTGGAAGAAAAAGTTTTTCTTGGTTCAATGAACATTCTTCTTCTAGTCAAAATGGAACATTTCTTTCTTGGACACCTATAATACAGTCCAAGGAAAAGAAGAGCTGAAGTGACAGAATTGTTAATAGAGATGCTCAAATCCCAACTCAATAAGTTACACTTATAGCAGAATAAGACTCCACAGTTCAAATCCCCCATCTTGTTATCTACAGAGAGAAATCTTCAGTCTCATTATAGGTACTGGGCAGCTTTTCTTCACAGAAATCTTGAGGCTGTCATGAGCTTTTTCTAGAATAAATAATTTCTGTGGACTGAACCCTTTTTTCAGACACTGATTCAGCTTCTGACTGGTAACTTTAAACAACTACCCCACGCTATGCTACAGTCTTGGGGAAGAGTGGCTGGAAAGCTGCCTGGTGGAAAAGGACCTTGGGGTGCTGATTGACAGCTGGCTGAACACAAGCCATCAGTGTGTCCAGGTGGCCAAGAAGGCCAATGGCATCCTGGCTTGTATCAGGAATAGTGTGGCCAGCAGAAGTAGGGAGGTGGTCGTGCCCCTGTACTCGGCACTGGTAAGGCTGCACCTCGAGTACTGTGTTCAGTTTTGGGCCCCTCACTACAAGAAGGACATTGAGGTTCTGGAGCGTGTCCAGAGAAGGGCAATGAGGCTGGTGAAGGGTCTAGAGAACAAGTCTTACTAGGAGTGGCTGAGGGAACCGGGGCTGTTTAGTCCGGAGAAGAGGAGGCTGAGGGGAGACCTTATCACTCTCTACAACTATCTGAAAGGAGGTTGTAGTAAGGCAGGTGTTCGTCTCTTCTCCCAAGTAACTAGCGATAGGATGGGAGGCAATGGCCTCAAGCTGTGTAAGGGAGGTTTAGATTGGATACTAGGAAACATTTCTTTACTGAAAGAGTGGTCAGGCATTGGAACAGGCCACCCAGGGAAGTGGCTGAGTCACCATCTGTAGAGGTGTTTAAAAAACAGGTAGATGTGGCACTTTGGGACATGGTTTAGCAGGCAGTTTGATGTTGGGTTGATGGCTGGACTTGACGATCTTAGAGGTCTTTTCCAACCTATGATTCTATGATTCTATGACCTGTTTCATAACATAGTATGATTTTTTTCAAATATTGATGTCTAACATTAAAGAACTCAATGTAGGATGAGCACATAAAAGATACAGACAGACAGAACAGAAATTATATTCCAACAAACCCCACTGAATTGTGTGGGAATCATTCCATGCTCCTGACAAAATGTTACATTTATTTAGGTGTGTAGTTCTGGTTTTTCTTGTTGAAGTTCGCGACACTTCCAGGTTTCAAACATAACAATGTACACTCTTATTGCCTTTGAAAATCAGTCTGTAATTCAATTTACCGGGATGACTTTATTTCCCACCTGGAAAAAAGCATATTTTCTTATTAGGGCTTTTCTGCGTAGTATATCTGTGGTTTTCAAAACATTCTCACTGCAGCCACAGTTTTCCTCTACATAGAACAACAAACCAATACACAGAAGTTCTCTATGGATACCTAAAGTTAGAAAAAGAAGTCTGGGTAAAATTATTCAGTATTCACTTCTTTAATATTTCATTTCTTTGCCATTTTTATAATTCCCACAAGCACATCCCAAGCATTGAAAAGAGGCATTTAACTGCTTTAATCTAGAGAAAAAAAATGAAGTGATGATTTCAACATCATCACTTCAGCCACTGCTATAAATGCATAACTTCATGACCTAACACTTAAGCAGTGGACATTAAGGGACATATGAAGAGTTACAGAGTGTAAATATGGTACATTTGAATTCTATATTATTTTTTCTAAGTAAAGAGAATTTCCATAGAGAATAATCTCAATTATTATTATAAAAGACCCCCAAAAGGTAACAATTTACACCAAGAATCTCAAATCTTCCTCATACTTTCAAGCACATAACTGTAATAAAGTAAAACAGTTCAGAGAATAATTTGCTTTATGAGCATTGTACGATGAAATGATATGCAGAGATATGTTCACATAGGCCTTTTTATAATTACTAGAAGAAGTCTTGTGAAGGCTGTTAGTTTATATGATAAAAAACTTGTTTCCAATACACTGAAAGAAGCAAAGAGGAGTAGTGACTATTGGGGAACCCAGACAATTCCCTGCTCCAGCTCCTCCCAGGCCCATCATATGAGCCATCACCCCATCAAAGGCCCATCTCCAGACACACAAAGGACATAGAGATGCGATGGCAGGTGAGGCAACCCCTTTAACCCAGTCAGAGAAATGGGCATGCTGTCCTGGCTCTTCCCAGGGCTATCCCAGGAGGCACATCTGTCCCATAGCCTGGGCATGGCACCCACTGCCACCAGTCAATGGGAGAGGCTGTCATGATTGCCTGGCAGACTGAGGGGAGTCATTGCCTAGAGTATCGGACGCATTACAGGAAGGAGGGAAAGAATGTTTTAGGATTGCAGAAGACTTACTGTGGGATGTTTAGGGGAGGAACACAAGGCAAGGAAAGGGGGAAATCAAGGTGCTTCGGAGAGTGACAAATGTGGGAGAATAGAAGGTTAAGGGGATAAAAGGAGACAGTCATGTAAAAAAGGTCAGATTTTAGAAAAGTAGCTGTATGTCAAACAAATATTGCCCATAGATCAAAAGATTGCACCTGTTGAGTTATCTGTGTTTGCAGGGCAAAGAGAGAAGGCAAAATAATGAAGAAATAAAAAAAAGAATAAAATAGTCATCTGCCTCAGTTGCAGAATTGATAAGATTCTTTATTCTCCTTTCTCTTTATTGAAAAAATATTTGATTGTTCTAAGCTATATTTTTTCTTGTTGCTTTTGGATTTTTCAGTCCTACTCTAACCAGTTTTTGACCTGAAAATAATAGATGCTGTAGAAAGAGTTTTCAAAAATTCCAGTATGAACTGGAAGGGAAATAAATTTTGGCATTTATTTGAAAACATTTTTCGTTTGTTTCTGAAGGAAAGAAAATCCTGCTGTCCCTTAGAGTTTGGACTTGGTTAAATTTTTCACCTTGCTTTAATTTTCTGTTGCATTTCATTGGACACAAGGAAAGTGTATTCCTGGCACATGCTATAGTTTCTTCTTATACTTATACTTCATGATTTTATTTGATTTATTTTTTTGAAAAGTTTCAAATGTTATCTCAATCTCATACAGGTAAGTTTTAGTATCTTATTTGTTTGGAAGAGCAACTTCTTTGGAGAATAATCTACAAAAAGCCTGACTAGCACTTTTAAGCACAAAAGTATGGTTTTCTATATGCATAAAGTGCTTGGAAAGATACTTTCCCAGTTTCCCAGATAACTTTCCCGGACTTATTATTAGCCTTATATATTATTTACTCATTACTAATGGAAATTATGAATGGCACACTGGCCAATCACCTTCTATACTCCATTATGTGTTTTCCAGACCACAGTTCTCTCTTTTCTCAGCTCTTAGCTTTTTTCACAGGACATGAAAATCTAAAAAACAATAACTAATTTTCCAGGAAATGTCTGAACAGTCTGATTCACTGATTTCAAGCTTCTCAGATCATTTTTCAGAAAGCACATTACTGAGGAAAGCAGGTTTTATTGTTTTCCACCTGAAAGCAATAAGAAAGAGTTAAGTTGGGTGGGAGGAGGATTATAGTGACTGGACTCCTGAATAGCTAGTACAATGGAACATGATAGTAAACCTGATTTTGGATAAATGCATGAAGACCTGCACTTTGGCTTTCAAGAAGATAGCAGAGGGAATTAAAGTTGTTACCTTCCTTTCTAATCAGACAGCATTAGGCAGAACTTTACAGACTGCTAGATGAAAAAGTGGTTAAAGATCTGTTTTCTTAGAGTGACTTCTTGATATAATCTGATCAGAACTCTTTCTATATTATTTTACATTAAAGGAAGCACACATAACCAGGATCACCTGCCCACTGAAAATCAAAAATGTAAAGAATGATCAGCGCCACTGACTGAGGACCCAAATTTGTTTATTGTCATGGATTTAGTCAGAGACAAAATGTCAGGTCAATATTTGTAAGCACCACAAGTTCCACAAGATCTGGAACACCATCTGGTTCAAATACAGTTATGACAGTGTAAACTTTCCATAAATTAATTAATTACTATAGGCCTTGGCAGGAACTGTGATTTCTAGGTATGCTGGTATAACAGCTTTACTAAAGCATCACTCAGATTAGGTACTATTTAATAATCTGGCAAATAGGTATATTATCTACATAAAAATATATTAATAAATTTGGGAGAATGGTGCAAAATTGACTGTCCTTCCAAGACACAGAGGTAGAAATAATAAGGGAGACATTTATTCAGCGCAAAATGACCTGATGCCATATGACAGGTGTGCAATATAAGCATCTGGATCAGGATACAAGTATTATTCAATAAGTAGATCACTGTTTAAAAAGGAATAAAAAAATATGTAAGCATTCTGTTATTATAGAGTTCGAGTCCTCATAGTGTTGTGCTAGTGTCTTGCCACTGGAATACATCATTTAACACTTTGTTGAAATACATGTATTAGGATTATGCCATGTAGGCAATAAACCTGTCTGAGTCTTTGCCACTGAATTTACCAAGCTTAATCTGACTCTCTTAAAAGGAAGCTTGGAATTTCTAGTGGGAAATAGTTCTTTCCTCCCTTGCCCCTTTCTTTCTTGAAACGTTAGAGATAGCATTTATAAGCCAGTCTTATTATTAAAAACCTGAATGTTTGAACAGACTTTAACCTGAATTTTATTGGATTTCGTTTTGCTGAGGAATAGAGGAATATTATTCCTTTTCCTCTATACTTTATAATGTACTCACAAAGCTTTAGATATAACCTGTAAGTTTGTTCTGGTGAATGCCTAGCATCTTCCTTAAGGAATTCTACAAACTTTTTCTCCTGCTTTATAAAGGCATTTTCCTCATATTTATTTTATATTTTCACTACACAGTATGGAATATAGGTCAACATGTCATACAGTTGGAGACTATTTTTCAAATGTAACTGTGCATCACTTAACTGATGAAAAGTGTTAGAGCTAAGTGTTCTTGCTTTCAGTATCAGTACTATTCTGAAGTCTTTTTTATCTTTATGTTTGTAAGGTATTACAAAATTTATGTCTTACACCACTACATTATATAATTTTCTGTGGTACCATCACTTCAGAATTGCAGATTTCCTCACCACAGGATAAAGGTGTTTTTAAATTAAAGACATACAGACAAAAGAAGGTAGAAAACCAAGGCAAAAAGTGTCAGTTCCTGAAGGTAAGTCCCTGAACAGAAAAATTCATTCTGAAGTTTGCAATACGATAATAAAATTGTCATTAAAAATCTCTGTCACTGACTTGACAGATTCATGGAAAATAGACAGAACAAAGAAGCACATGATCTGAGCTACTTTGTGAGAAAATACAATAGTTGCATTTCTAAGTCACTCTCTCAAACAACAAAAGTGTCTCTATAATGCAAAGAAGTACTGGATTTTGTTTTGTATTTCTAAGATGAGTGTTCCTATTTGACCTTTGACATAAATTGATAGGGATGACACTCTTCTGATAGACCTGAAGTGCAACTTGTTGGTGGCTTTTCATTTAGCAGACAGTATTACAGAGAGCAGTGGGAGATGGCAATAACAAGTTCTTGTTATTTTTAGCTAAAAATAGTAACGTTACTACCCAACTCCACCACTTGTAGTTTAAAGCTGTATGCTGTAATGTTATATGTATAATCTAACTAATAAAAGAGACAAAGTGGTATATAGAAATAAAAAAATTTTAATAAATTTAAAGAATTTAATAACGTAGTTTACGTCAGACAGTATACTGGACTGCTTCATCATAACTCCTGTATTTGCTGGAGTCTTGATTTATTGAAGTGTTCTTTCTCTGCTTTAGATTGTAGTGTGATAAAGCTGAGCATAAACAAACTGCTCATTTTCTTTTGAGTAGCTCTTCAAAGTTTCTGCATTCTTTTCTGTACTTAAGATAAACACGGAACTATCAGAATGTTTTTTCAGTCAATTATTAGTGCCTTTGTTTCAGCTATTTGCCTTCTAAATTGCCATATGACAAAAGTATTACGTTAATGCAGTGGAACAAAGTTGAATTTGTTTTTTAAGTGGTTAGTATTTATGATGTTGCTGCCCAGTCTCTTTTGGTTCTTTTTTCCTGTTTTAAGTGCACTAGTATGTCCTCTCAGTTTATTTTTGTTCTTGTCCACTCTCAGAACTCTTAACAGACTCATTTCATATATTCCCTTGGAAATATCAGAATCCAAGCACTTTGTTCAAAACACAAAAATAGTAGGATTATTAGTCTATTAGAATTTGCTCAAGCAGGTCTGATTTAACCTGAGAGCATCATTATTCTTCTCCTGCTCGGCCAACTAAAGAATTCTGTAGTTAACGCTTTATATTACACCACAGGAAACAAGACTATATTTCATCTACTTCTTCCCTTCTTCCAGAGCAAATTGCAGTTTGTAGCCAAGCTTCAAACCTAAATATTCCTTCTACTGTCATCTCATATCAAATTATAAAGCCTTACCCTGTATAAAATAAATGGGACTACTTAAAATTGTACTGCAATAAGTAGGGTCTACCAGTGTTACCACAACAGAATGAAAGGTAACAGAGCTTTTTGTTTTCAGATGGCTGAAAGTTGGTCAGCGCTACTGGAAATGTGGTTGAGATGCTCAATGCTCTCGTTTAATTTTTTTGTGGATATTGTAAACTGTTTTTATGCTAAAACAATTGGAAAAGCGGAGAGAGAATTTTTTTTCTCTGTCCTTGAGCTGCCAGCTAAGGTGTCTTGACTAAACCCGATTTATTTTACAGTATTGTAAAAAGGAGTGAAACTTGACTTAAGGAAGTCATCTCAGCACTTCTAAACTGATCATGGTGTATGGGTTGGGTTTTTTTAAGCAAGTGGTTTCTGGAAATCTGTTCATGTCCACAAGAGGGAATGGGAGTGAAAAGAGTAATAAGTAACCTCTGTGGTAACAGAATAATTAAAGCTAATATCGCTTTCAAAATCTCTGTATTTCCAGTTAAAAAATGGGAGAGCTGCAGATATTTAGGTGGTGTTGTTGCTTGATGACACTACAACAGCAGAAATACCAGTCTGAAACGTCTTTTTATCTGGAATTCCTTGCAGCAATTACTTAAAATTCATCCAATGAGTTAAAATCCATTTTACACAGTTTAAAAATGCATAATTAAATTAGAACATCATCAGGGTTAAAAATTTCCAAATCACATGTATTCTTACTGAATCAATTCTGATTTAAGATACCTAAATTATCTGGAGGGAGGTATATTTTGTTTTGTTTTGGTCTTTTCTTTTTGTACACATGATGAGTTTACCTATTTAACATTCATTATAGAATTCCATTGTGTATTAATATGCACTATATAACTTCACACTGCACTTTGGAGGGCAATTAGAAATATATTATAGGGAAGACATCTAGAGATGATGAACTTTTTTTAAACATTTTTGTATTTAAAGTAGTGAAAAATGTTAGGGCTCTCTATTGTCTCTGTCTTTCAGAATGTAAAATTGCAACTCTGACATATTAGCTTGTGGATAGCTTTGAATTCACATGCAAACTCCAGTTTAGAGTCATAGTCTTGCAAACAGCCATCACATATTTCCAGTTCTACTTTCTGAAGCAAAAAAGCTTCTAACAGTTATCAGTTAAATGATACAGAAAGCTTTCTCAAATAAATACCTTCTTTTTTTTAACCAAGTTTGGTTCTAGGGCCAAGCAAAATATTCATTTTCCTATATTGAGAGAAATAGGCTGCTCTTTTGTGTCATTTAAACCAGGCTGTGAACTTAAATAAGCCCTGAACCTGGCAAAGTAAGCAAATCTGAAAAAATCTATTTCTCGAACATTTCTAAACACTGTGCTAAATCACTTATCACAGACCAAGCCAACGCAGATCGCAACGAACTGCACACTGTAATGAATGTTTTTTCTATTCCTGGCATTTTCCTTATTGAGTGGTTTTGCTCAGGAGGCATATCCATTAGGTACTGAAATAAAAACGTTTTCTCATGATACTGTCATGGTGTCTCTATGGAGACAGTCAGCAGCAGCTTTGTCTTCTTCATACATTTTGAATGACTGAGAAAGAAGAGAAAATGTCATTAAACAATATGCATAAATATGGATTTTTATGCCTTTTTATCATATCGTAAAATAAAGCATCTTATGCTTTTCAATCAAGTGCTAAAAAAAATAGCATAGCCAATTAACTGAACAGAGAGGTCAGATCAAAAAAAATGCCTCTGCTATGTAGTTTTAGACTTTTGACTAAAAGAACTGGAAGATAATAATAGAAAGATAATAAAAGCCAGAACTTTACTTGTATGAGAGAGATGATTGGCAAAAACCTCTAAGCACAGTGTTAATCTAATGATACTCTGCTCACAGGAATTAAGTTACAGGGAAGATAAAGGAGTTCTGATGGTAATATATGATTTGTACATTTGTGAATATTCAGAGAAAAATATTAACTTGAAAGGCCATATTTGGTTTTCTTGAAGGGCAAGAGGCTGAGAATAAAGTCATTGTTCAAATCAGTAGATGGGTAAATGAAAACAATCACTTCTTAATGGTTAATCTGAAACACTTTTCTTGTGCATTTATTTGTAACACTATCATACATTCTTATGTTAAGCTAACTTCACAGTGATCAAATTCTCTTTAAGTATAAAACTCTTTCTTGCATAGCTTTTGTATGTAGAAGAGAAATACATGGAGGAAGTTCTCTGTTTAGTTCCAGTATGTCATTTTCTTAATAGTTTTTCTGCCAATTACTAATTTTTCAGTACCAGAACTTCATAAAGATGGATAAATTTCTACAATCTCTTTTTGAAAGGATCTCTGCTTTTTCTCATACAGGCATAATATAAAGTGAATATATGAGAATTCACATGGAGATATGTAGAAAGCTGGTGGTCACACTGACAGGTGAATCTGGAACTTCAAGGTGGGTCTTTTAGCTGGACTACCACAGCTTGCAAGTGGATTACTCCTTTACTGTTAGGCTGTCGGATTTCATGAAGTGGAACATTCTTTCTTTATTATATTAAATGTATCTTTTTCCCAAAAATCTTAGCAATTTTTAAGTTTCCTCTAAAAGTGATATGGGAAAAATTTTGTGAAAGGAAACATTTCTCTGCAGTGTTGAGTACTCAAAGTAAAAAGAAACACGATGGAGTACTTCACTGTAGCAGTAAGTCCAAGTTGATACCAGGTATTTACTGACAGAAAAAGAGGAAACATCAAACTGGAGAAATGATCAGCTAATTAAACAATATCAAACAGAGGTACTAATTAACCTGTCTGATATCTCGAAACTTACCCTTTAATTCACTTTGGATGTCTGACTTTTCTGTGACACAACTCTTCAGGTGGAAATGTTATGAGATGATCAGAGCTTTTTAACAAAGGTTAACTTTGAAGTTAATCACATAACTTTAGGAGTACAGAGGTTACCTTGGTATTCAGCTTTCAAACCTATTAATGTCACTGACCATTGTCAAGATGTAACACTTGCCTTTTTGCCCTTATTGTCAGGTTAGAGTGGTAACAGACCTCTGGATTAAGTGCTTTCTCAGTTTACAGATTCAGTATTCACAGTAGAAAAATGATTGAAATTAAAACCACCAGTGTAAGAAAGACACATAATGTGCGTGAACTTGGTAGGATGAGGTACCCAGAGAACAGAAAGGGAGGTTGCCTAAAAGTAGTCAGAAAAACTCAGGACCATTTTCTTGACAATGAAACATAATGAAAGTTTTGCTAAGACTGTGTCATAACACTGAGCATTCATGTGTATGCATGTATCCACAAATACGCACAGACACACACATGCAGTAGAATAGAAGCATGAGAAAACCGTGTACCCAGCTGTGTATATGAAAGGATAGATTGAACTTATCATGTCTGGGATCCATGAAGGTAGCCAATCTGACTGCTTATCTACCTGAACAGTTCAGGTTTTGTTCCCATGTTGTAGTAATATCCCTTGATATGACAGTGACCTCTGTTGATGCAGACGTTTCTGGTATATACTAAATCTAGACTGTGGAAGGAAAAAATCCATTTTGTTGGTTTTGGTCCCATGAAGGTTTCTGCGGGTTTCAAGGCCGTGTGGGTGGATCTGCCTCATCACACATCCAGTGAGGTAATGTGTCATTTATAGAATAGATTCTGTCTGCCATCTTACTAAGGAGACACTATGCTAGGCAGATTTCCTTCATAAAAAAATTTCACTTGGCAGAGAATACACTTCCATAGACAGTTAATCTAACAATTCACTGTTCCTAAACGAGGTGTTTCAGTTAGCATTTCTCTGTCAACAGCCCTGCAATCTTACTATGCTTTGTGCCAGCTCCTTCCTCTCTTAGACCCTTTCATGGCTACTTTATCATATTGTTATGTAGGGGAAAAGTTTTGGTCTGTTTTCTGTTGAGATAATGTTAAAGCAGCTTACAGAAGGACCAGAAATGTGCAGGATATGGTTCAAGGTGAGGGGAGGAGAGAGAAGCGTGAGGAAGATTTCTTCAGTTTGACAGATGTGAACTATTAGGCCACCTCTACTTCCCACAAAAAAGCAGTATCTTGGTCATGCTACTGTGTTAGCACTGTGGCTTGTGTATAGTGTCCCACTCATTCCAGCACTCTTGCAAGCTATGAGTACTGTTCTGTAGCTGAAGAAATGCTTGACTTTGAGATGAAAGACCCAAAGGTGCGGTGGCAAAATAGCTTAGTACCTATGAGAAAGATCACAGGTGAAAACAGATCACCCTTCAAGCCTTTTGTCAACTAATACAGGTAATAAAGCAAAACAGAAGTCAATGTATTAATACATGTCAAGAAAAAAACAGATGGTGTTAAGAGAAAGCTGAACCAGTTTAGGAGCAGAATAGTTTAAGCTTAAAAAGTAGATATTTCAGGGCAATGATACTATTATGAATCTGGAAAGGGCTAATACTCGACATGAAAAAAGACAGAATAACTGAGTAGAAAGAAAGAATAATAATATCTGCAGAAAAAGCCCAGAATATACTGCCTGGAGTCACAGTCCTAGCTACTATAAATTGAGTTACTCTCTATCGAGAACAAAGGACTGCGTAAATAACAAGTGAGCTAAAAAGGAATAAAACATATAGCAGCCCTATTTTGTGTCTGTAAAAGGAAAGAGAGGGAAAGTATCAGTAAAAATGTTTTGACTCTCACAGTGCCTCAGCTGGTGTGAGCTAAACGTAGAAAACCTTAAAAAAGGAGCCGTGAGAGCTACTGGGAAAACCAGATCAGGAAGACCAAGTTTGCTGCTGCCCATTGCCTATACAAGAAGATCTGGTACCTGTGTAAATATCTGGACTCGTGTGAGTGAGAGGTATTCATGTGCATGGGGACTAAAGAAATTATTGCAAAAGTCAAAGATTTCACACATGCATTGAGGAAACATGTTTAAGTTTGAATTACAGTTGACTGCTACCCAGAGCAGATGGCTGTTTCGCTAGCATAACTGTAAAAGTTTCTTTGCTGTGGAAATGGCTGTCATACCAGAATATTTAGTCATGTATTCATGTGAGAGCTGTGCTGGTCTTTCATCCTGATTTTGTTTTTTTTTGCCTACATTTTTCAGTATTTGTTTAGTATATTTGTTTTAGGAGGATCACAGAATCATAGAATATCTTGAGTTGGAAGGCACCCATCAGGATCATTGAGTCCAACTCCCTGCTCCTCACAGGACTACCTAAAACTAAACTATGTGACTAAGAGCATCACCGAGACACTCCTTGAACTCTGACAGGCTTGGTGCCATGATCACTTCCCTAGCAAGCCTGTTCCAGCCACCAGTCACCCTCTCAATGAAGAACCTTTTCCTTAATGTCCGATCTGAACCTCCCCTGATGCAGCCTTGTACCATTTCCTCATGTCCTACCTCCGGTCACCAGAAAGAAGAGATCAGGACCTGCCTCTCCGCTGTCCCACTTGAGGAAGACGTAGACTGCAATGAGGGCACCTCTCAGCCTTCTTTTCTCCAAGCTGAACAAACCAAGTGACCTCAGCCACTCCTCATGAGTCTTACCCTCAAGACCTTTCACCATCTTGGTTGCCCTTCTCTGGACACACTCTAATAGTTTGATGTCCTTTTGATACTGAGGCAGCCAAAACAGCACACAGTACTGCGGGTGGGGCCACACCAACGCAGTGTAGAGTGGGACAATCACCTCCCTCAACCAGCTAGCTGTGTTGCACTTCACACACCCCAGGACACATTTGACCCTTTTGTTTGCCACAGAACACTGTTGACTCATATTCATCTTGCCATCAACCCAAACCTCCAGGTCTCTTTCCGAGGAGCTGCTCTCCAGCCTCTTGTCCCCCAGTTTGTATGTATAACCAGGATTACCCCATCCCAGGTGCAGAATCTGGCACTTGTTCTTGTTAAATGTCTTATGGTTGGTGATTGTCCAGCTCTCTAGTCTATCCAGATCTCCCTATAAGGCATCTCTACCCTCGAGGGAGTCCACAGCTCCTCCTAATTTAGTAACATCAGCAAACTTACTTAATGTACATTCAACTCCTACATCCAAATAATTTATAAAAACTTTAAAGAGCACTGGCCCTAAAATTGAGCCCTGGAGAACCCTGCTAATGACTGGACGCCAGCCTGATGTAACTCCATTTACTACAATTCTTTGAGCTCGACCCATCAGCCAACTGTTCACCCAGCGAGTTATGGACTTGTCTAGCTGTAAGATGGACATTTTGTCCAGAAAGATACTGTGAGAGATAATATCAAAAGCTTTGCTAAAATCAAAAAAAAACCACATCTCCTGGCTTCCCTTGGTCGACTAGGTGGGTGACCCTGCCATAAAAGCAAATTAAGTTACTTAAACAGGACTTCCCCATTATGAACCCGTGCTGGCTATTACCAATGACTGCGTTGAGTCTCAAGCGTTTTTCAGTAAGTCCCAAAATAACCTTCTTCATAATTTTTCCAGGTTCTGAAGTGAGACTGATAGACCTGTAATTACCAAGGTCTTCCTTCTTACCGTTCTTGGAAATTGGGACAGCATTTGCCAGCTTCTAGTCAGCTGGAACCTCTCCATATTCCTAAGACCACTGAAAAATAATTGAGATGTCCAGTGATAATATTGGCCATGTCTTTCAGTATCCTGTGATGAATCCCGTTGGACCCCATAGACTGATGTGCATCCAGCTGTAGCAGCAAGTCCTGAACAACTCCAGAGTTGACTGGGAGTTTAGCGTCTCTCCAGTCTCAGTCTTTGAACACAGGGCTCCAGGGGTCCTAGGGCCCACCATCAGTGTTGAAGAAAGAGGAAAAAAATGCATTAAACATCTCTGCTTTGTTATTGTCCCTATTTGTGAAGTTACCAACCTCATTAAGTAATGGATCAGCGTTACCTTTGATCCTTCTTTTGCTGTTAGCATATTATAAAAGCCCTTTTTCTTGTCCTTCACAATACTGGTCAGCTGAACTCTACCTGAGCATTGGCCACATTAATTTTCTCCTGACAGTGGCGAACAGCATCTCTGCAGTCCTCCCATGCCACCCGTCCTTGCTTCAAAAGTCCACACACTTTCCTCTTACACCTAAGTTCTAGTCTGTTTTAAGAATGGCTTACAGTGGCCTGAAACTTTTCTATTAAAGTGAGCAGAAGGCAAACTGCTATTGAAAGATGGTAGCAGATATCTAAGTTTGCAAGGGGATGAAATGCAGACAGAGGAAAATTTTGAAGTGCTGGATTAAAGTATCACCATGATTATCAGAAGTCAAATTCTGCCACATTCACTCATTTTGGTTGTTCTTTGCTTTGTGAGTGGTCTCATTAGAATAATTTAATCTTCATGCATAGTAACTCACTAGATGCTATGAATAAGCATAATGAAATCTAATCCTGGGGGAATGAGTGGCATAAACTGGTACTATCCATGGAATGTTAACAACATGTAGGTTAACAAAAAAATGATTCATGACTGTCTAATATTCACTTAAGAGAGGAATTTATTATATTAATAAGACAATAAAACTACTTAAACTAGACTTGTTCTTTAAATTTGCCTATAAGAATAATGTCTTATTTAATAATTTGCCCCTCTCTCTGGACTATTTTTTCTTCCTCTCCCCTTTATCAAGACCACAATTAGGAAACATCTTCAGTATTTCCCAAGCCCAAGTTACATGCATCTAGTAGAGATCAAACCAGGAGACAGTGCATTCATTTACAAATCACAGAACAGAAAAAAAATGCCATTAACTATTATTATATACACGGTGGTAGTGGTATCTTCTGTCATGATTTTTCCTAGTGGTTTAAAATAGTAAGATTGATATCCTAACCTCATAGTACATAAAAAGAGGTGATATTACACAGAAAAACTCTGAATGAAAATACTCCATTTTCACTGGCCAGAAAAAAATCAGAGTGGAATTTTTCAAGTGACCTCTTACAACTAGTAGAAAAGAGATGGCTGACTTCATTTCAATGTGACTACATGTTCTTTTCAAGGACTATATCCATGGTGCAGTGTTTTTCGTAACTTTCCAGTAGTTCTAGCAGAAACTTTATTCATGAACAGTTGCCACAGAAAATAAATGTGTTTTGCGAGCACAGCATTTTTTCTTTTCTCAGTTTTATGTGAGCATTCATTTATTACTTTTTTACCACTGTGGCACACTTCCTGTGAGCTTCAGAATTCAAACATGCAGCCAAGAGTGCATATCAGAATGTGAGGGAAGTTCATGATCTTATTCACTTTCTGGGTTATACAACTCAAACAAGCACCCATTGTGTCTCTCTTTTTGGTATAGTAGGCAATGTGCTGGGGATCTAAAATGCACAGTAAGACATTTTAATTGGTTGGTTGGCCATGTCGCAGGCTTGGTGGTTTCCAGGTAGTTGCCTCACTTTGCCTTGAGCCAGGAGGAAGTAAAATGCAAGGAAATACTTGTTCATAACATCCTGAGTAGTCTTCACACTTACTGATATTTATAACAGACACAGCTAAAGGCAAAAATATTGCTTCACTGCTTCAAACATACAAGTATGTCTTTTCCTCAGTAAGGATCATCCGTGTATATTAACAGCTGGTAGACATCTAGCCTCACTCAAGGTTAAACTCCCCTGTTCTTGATGACTCACCAGGATGTTTCAGTGCAAAACATGGTCTTACATTCTATAACCTCTATATTACATACATACAGAATACTCCTAAACAGGACAAATATACACAATTATTTTCTGGTATTGGACTGACACCAGACAAAATACTCATTTGTTGATTTCAGATACTGATCCTCAACTGCTTTCTCATCTACCCCCTCATACAGGTAAACTTCCTCTCTCCCCCAGATACTTGATTTGATTAATAATTTGTTGTTAGTTTTAGTTATTTACTAATGGTTAGGCTTAAATTGTTTCAATTATCTTATTCAAATGTATAATGAAGAAAGACTCTACCAATTTCTAGTGAAAATATATATAATTAACCATTATTAACTATAATTAAACAGTTGGACTCTATGATCTTAAAGGTCCTTTCCAACTTAAATGATTCTATGATTCCAGTTGAAACCATAAAACCTTAGTGGTTAGAGTTAAATTCTTCAATAACTTTGAAAACTGGCAACACTTTTCACTTTGGCTTATATGGGCTGCAGTTCCAGCAGCGAAAATTTGTCTATATTTCACTACACTTTGTTGCTCTTTTAGCATGCCTGTAGAACAGCAATTTTTAAAGTCTTGCTGTTGCTGCTCAAGGTATTTCATTTTCTGTGGTGTCTCCCTTCCAGTATGCCAACTTACTGCGACTCTCTGTGAGCCTGATTCTAAGAGAGAGATGGTTGGCTTCCAGTCCCTGAAGTTATTTTTCCTCCTTCTCCCTTTCCAAGCCAACTGTTCTGTTAGCAGAATTCTTTCTCGGAGGGCAGCTGCCAGTGCTGTTGCTCAAGTGTTTTTGCTGGTGTGTGCTCTCATTGAGATACTGCCAATAAATTGCATGATACTTCCTGTTTGCGTGTCTTGGCCTTTTAAATGCCACTGCACAGCAAACTGCCTTATGCTAGACCTTTTTTTTTTCCACCAGAGAGTGTGTAATATTCCAGACTTACATACAAAAAACAGCAGAAGCTCTGCAAGAGTGTCCTGTTGTTCACTCTTTTTTCACTCCATACAGTTTTGTAGTCTTTTTTTTGTTGATTCTGGGTTTCACGCACTGCTTCTGTCTGCCACTTCATCATCAAACATATGGACTTGCATATTTCTTGTGTCTCTCTAAAAAACCCAGCACTTCCTTCTTCTGAAGTCTTAAATTCAGAAACTAACAAGGAAGCAGTAGTAAAGTTTTCAATAGGAAGAAAATCAGCACCAAGTAGCCAGACAGTTGGTTGTGATATATCAGAGATGACTAATGTGCTGAAGAGCTTTTGAATGTTGTTCTAGTCCTGTGCTAAGCTTACCCTATTTCTGTAACTTACTGACAACATATGAACTTAAAATCTCAGTTTTGTTTCCCACAGCCAGTCCCTGAAGAGACTGAGATGTCATTTCAGTGGGCAATCACCTGACAGAGAAGTGCCAGTGTCAAGATTTCTGATCCCAAGAAGAGTAAGACATGCATGTTGCTTCCATCTAAGATTCCCCCATCCTGACATTGCTGATCCTGGCTCTTGGGAATGGACCGGGTCTATCCGACTGCTAAATAGTGCAGTGCTACCTGGCTGGTGTCCTAACTGTCCAACACCTTGCACAGGAGGAGGTGAAATACTCCAAACTCTTCAATGATTTAGTGTAAGTGATTCTGCATCTCCTCTTAAAATTATTGAAGGAAGCAGTAGGCACCCAAAAATGCAGCTATAAGATAGAGTGATATTTTCTAGATAATGAGTTATTCTCAGTCTGTAAGCTGCATTATTTTTCTGCTTCTTGGACTTCAATGCAGTACATATTTCAGTATTATAAAGATCCCTAAGTGGACACTATGATTAACGCTCAAAAAAACCCTTACAGACAGCTTATTTAGCAGTGATATATTCAGTTCTTGATGACTGCGTTCCAAAACAGCTAGACCTATTTGAATGTGAAAGAAGGAAAATCATTCTTCTTCATGTAATGGTGCCTGAGAAAGACTCAGCAAGCTTAAACTATCTGTTGTGCAAACGCATGGACTTGAATGTCATCTTACCTTTCTTTGAATTTTTCCGAAGTGCTATCAAACTCTTGCATTTGTTCATTATCATAGGCTGAGAGAGTATAATCTTTACAATAGATATTGGTATAAAAGATCTTGAAGATACATGTATCGGTGTGTCAGTATATATATTTACAATAGACTGGGCTGCCAAAAAAGGTCTATAATTAAGCCAGCAATTTCTGGATTGTATGTGCAAATTAAGTGACACAAAAGGAAGTTCAAACATGAATGCATGTGAAAGTGCTCTAAATCTGCTTGTACAAACAAAACAGCAAATAGTAAATGTGCAGTTCTAAGTTTACTTTACAAAATCACACCCTCATAATCAATGTATAACTATGTAAAAGAATGCCATGATTTCTGAGAATTGAAAAGTAGGTAAGATAATAGAAAAAATCTTTGATCATATGTTCCCAGCAGTACATTACAGAAATAAACCTATTAGCTCAGAGATCAGAAATACATAATGTAGTGACTGAAAATTGAAGTTATATGGAAATTACTAATGTAACATTGCAACAACTCTTTTAGAATGTTTTGAGGTGGGGAGACAGTGAATCTTCACTTTTCAGTTACAGGGTTTTCTAGATTATCTACAGGTATTTTTTAAAAAATGTGAAATAACATACATAAAATCAAATGTCAGGAACATGAAAATATGATAAATTGCCACTGTTTATGAACCTTGTTAGTTTGTTCACAACATATTTTATGCCATATGTTTTTATTTAACTGGAAGAATTCATGTATATCCAAACAACTTAACAGGGAATATACTTGAATTCATATAGTGAATATAGGGAATTTTGCATGGTGGGCCCACATTTTGACTGCCCATTTATAACTACAGCATTTCTGATCAGTTGTTAGTGTTCAGTGAAATCCATTTTCTCCATATTTTTTACTTCAACCACTCTGCTGTGATAAACTGTCACTGTGAAAGTGAGTCATTTTCGAATTAGCTCCGCAATTTTAGTTACAAGAGCTAGTTAGGGAGTTCTATGAACATTGGTCAGACAAGGTGTAGTTGCCAAACCACTCACCATGATATTCGTAAAGACATGGCAGTCAGGTGAAGTCCCCAGTGACTGGAAAAAGGGAAATATTTTACGCAGGGTAGGAAGGAGGACCCTAGGAACTAATGAGCTGTCAGTCTCGCCTCTGTGCCTGGGAAGATCAGGGAACAGATCCTCCTAGAAGCTATGCTAAGGCCCATGGAGGACAGGGAGGTGATATGAGACAGTCAGCATGGCTTTGCCAAGGGCAAATCCTGCCTGACCAACCTAGTGGCCTTCTGTGATGGAGCGACTACATCAGTGGACAAGGGAAGAGCTACGGATGATGCCTATCTGGACTTCTGTAAGGTCTTTAACACAGTCCAATGCAACATCCTTCTCTCTAAATTAAAGAGAAATGAATTTGATGGGTGGACTGTTCAGTGGATGAGGAATTGGTTGGGTGGTCGCATCCAGAGTGTAGTGGTCAATGGCCCAATGTCCAGATGGAGATTTGTGAAAATCAATGTCCCTCAGGGGTCTGTACTGGGACCAGTACTGCTGAATATCTTCGTCAATGACATAGACAGCAGTATCGAGTGCACCCTCAGCAAGTTTGCAGATGACACCAGGTTGAGTGATGCACTTGACATGCCTGAGGGATGGGATGCTATCCAGAAGGAACTTGAGAGGCTTGAGAAGTGGGCCTCTGTGAACCTCATGAGGTTCAGCAAGACCAAGTGCAGGATCCTGCACGTGTGTCAGGGCAGCCCCCACTATCAATACAGGCTTGGGGATGAGGGGATCGAGAGTAGCTCTGCTGAGAAGGACCTGAGGGTACTGATGGATGAAAAGGTGGACATGAGCCAACAATGTGCGCTTGCAGCCCAGAAGACCAGCCATATCCTGGGCTGCATCAAAAGCAGCATGGCCAGCAGGTCAAGGGAGGTGATTCTGCCCCTCTGTTCTACTCTGGTGAGAACCAACCTGGAGTCCTGCATCCAGCTCTGGAGCCCTCAGCACAGGAAAGACATGGAGCTGCTGGAGCAGGTCCAGAGGAGGGCAACAAAAATGATCAGAGGGCTGGAACTCCTTTCCTGTGAGGAAAGGCTGACAGATTTGGGGTTCTTCAGCCTGGGGAAGAGAAGGCTCCAGGGAGACATTCTTGCGGCCTTTTAATGCTGAAAGGAGGCTTATAAGAAAGATCGGGACAAACGTTATAGCAAGGCCTGTTGTGACAGGACAAGGAGTAATGGTTTTAAACTAAAAGAGGGTAAAGTTGACTGGATATAGGGAAGAAATTTTTTACGCTGAGGTGGTGAAACACTGGAACGGATTGCCCAGAGAGGTGGTAGATGCCCCATCCCTGGAAACATTCAAGGTCAGGCTGGACAGGGCTTTGAGTAACCTGATCTAGTTGAAGATGTTCCTGCTCGTTGAAGGGGGTTGGATTAGATGACCTTTCAAAGTCCCTTCGAAATGAAACTATACATTGCTTCTATGATTCTAAGATTACGTGAAACTTTTTGAAGATGTTAATTCTGATGAAAATCAAATTTCTCCGATCCTAAGTCAACTTTGGGTAGAAGCCCTTAGAACAGTATTTGGATGTGTATATAGCAGAGCCTAAAATCTTTATCTTAGACAAAAAAGAGTGGGAATCTAAACTAGAAAACCTCTTATTTCAGGTGAGGAACTTTGTTCAGTGAAGTATTGTTTAATCTCGATTATAGTAGTATTATATTTCTACTGCTCCTTCTGTGTTTTCTCATACTTTATTAGTTTATGCCATCAAGTTCCTGGTATACTAGTTTTCTCATTTGCATTTACTTTACCTAATAAAGATTGTTTTGTTTTTATTTTTTTTCTAACAGATGGAAAGTACTTTTCATGTATACCTTTTGTTGTATTTCTTATAAATATTGGTTGCCATTTTCTAGTAGCTGTAATGTTAGAACCTGTTCTATAACTAAAAGAAACAAAAAAAAAAATCCCACATTGGGGGGTTTTATTTGAGAAGTTTACATTGTCCAAATTTCAAAAAATTTGAATTTACAGTTTTGGCCCCATTCAAAGACACAGTTTCTACTGAAACTGGAAATGTTCAACTTCAAGTGACTTGATCTTTTGTAAAGTCTGAGTTGGAACTAGATTCTTTGCCCCATAAAGTGAAAAGTGATTTTTTTTCTGAAATGTAATTGTATTTTATAGAATCAACTGTAAACCAAGGACTGTGGTGATAATAGAAATATAACTCCTTATAGTTGTACTCTTAGTGTTTTACATTTAGAAATATAAAGGGTTGCTATCTTTGTCAGAAAAGATTTGTCTGTTTCTCTTACAAGCGGAAATAAAATGAGAATATTGATTCACTGATTCAAGTATTCCCATGCAGACTTAAATGTGTTTCATTTACAGCTCTGACTAGGTTTACTCAAATGTTGATGAAATGATGGTGAAAATGATTCCAAAATATTTTTTTGGAAGTATTTATAACCATTTTTTACAGAACACCAGTATATTAGCATTACTTAAAACCATTCCCCGTGCAGTTGTTCACCTGGATAATTGCCAAATCATCCCTTTCTCTTAATAATTGAGGTGCTAGATTCAATGTTATCCATTCATTAGACTGGGCCCCAGGATATTTACTGTACTTAGGTTTAGTAAATCAAAGTTCCTTTCTTAGGAACTCCACCAAAACATTCTGTAGCAAATTCACAGTCTTTCTGAAACACAAGTATAGGAGAATTCAAGGAGAATTCTAAAATCCCATACTTAGCTTACCTAAAGCTCCCCACTCTGTAATGATTGCCTGCACAATTCTAACCTTTTCAGATACATGAGAAAAGACTATTGGCAACTGTCTTACTGGATAGTTCTCAGGAATGAACTTCTCCAGAGAAAGACAGTGTCACATGCTATCCCGTGAGAGTTCCTTCATTCCTAAACATATGGCACAGTCAAAATCACTACAGTTAGCTCCAAGGGATTCCAAAACAAACGTTATGAAGTCACTGCCAATGCCATTTCTGTAAATACTTGCTACTGGTAGCTCATCACAGGCCTCTCTCCTGTTTTTCTGAGTCCTGCTGATGTAACCCACTGTAAACACGCAAGAGAACACAGTTTCACTGGGGCAGTCATGAATTAATTTGCAGTTTGCTGTAAAGAGTTTTGCAACTTTCACGTACTTGTTTAAAGATATTTCTTTTCTGTATCCCAAATATCTCAATTTTTATTGATGTCCAGCACAATACTGTAGATAGGCTCTCTGACAGCAACCAATTTTTGATTCTCAGTGTTAGAACTTCAGCCTGAGCATTCTCACATGTGATATGGAGAAGAGCAATGGACTTGGTAAGGGCCTGATTCCAAAAAGTGTATATGAGATTTAACTTCTTTCTCCTTCTAGCAGTTATCTTTGATCAGAGCTGTATAACAGTGGAAAAGAAACCTAGTCTTTGTTCCAACTATTGTTCGGTATCAGGCTGTAGCTTTTTTCTTTCTGTTTTTTTCCGCTGTTCCTCTATCAAAGGAATGCAGCAAATCCTTTGTGATGGAATAACTATGAAGTGTTGTAAGATACATGTATAACAGACCTTACAGGAAGGAAAATGTGTATATTTGTTTTGAAAGGGGAGGCATTTGGGACAAGAAACAAGTTTAATCTTAATTTTACAAAGAAGACGCTAACTGCAGGTACTCCCCTTACCTTCTGTTTTCTTTTTCTGATGGAAGAAGAATTGTTTTTGACCAGCAATGGTGCAGAGTACGATTGCGGTGTCACCTGAAAGGTATACTTCAAGATAAAACACAAGAAAGGTTAAAAATATACTTCTCCAGTACTGAATATATAAGCATGTATTTAAAGGGATATCTAGCTTAAGATCAACATTTAGACACTTACAAATGTATGGTACAACGTGAACATCAGAAAACTCTGATTTACTTCATCTGCTTTGGATTCATAATTTTGCAAAAAAATTGTAAGTTTCTTCATTGAAGAATGTTGGAGAAGTTGACATTCTTTTTCCTAACAACAAGCTAACATTAGGTTTCAAGTAATATCCTGCCAAGAAGTTATCTTGTCAATCCATACTCTATGTGAAAGGTGAAAATGGGACTCAACAGAGTAAATTTAGTAATCAATGACAAGTCAAATACATAACAAAAATCATCTAATTCCTTATGACATAAATTTATTTCCTGCCAGCTCATCTCTGAATGCATCCTGGATCAACTTCATTCATCCCTAACAGAACTATTAAAATTCAGAAATAAAACCAAAATTGTATAAATGAAGTGTCTAGTGAAATATGGAGGCTATAGAATCAGTCACGTAGTGACAGTTATCTTTGAAATATACATTCAGTTGAACACCATCTGTTTTGAATGCTTTAAGTTGTGCTTAGTAAATTTATGAAGTTTTTCTGGTAAAATCACTGAAGTCTGTGCAAAATACTCATGGAAATCAAAGTCTGGGATTAACAGTAAAATACAGGTAACTCCAATCATTGTAAGAAGTACTCACAGTAGGATAAATTTCCTTGCAGCTTCTCAATGGTCATGTGATTTTTCTTTCCTTTCCTTATCTTGCATGAATGATACTGAAATACAATCACAAAGAACTGTCACAGTAACTATATATACACATTCAAAAAGATACATATTTAATTATACGTTGTGGAAAAGAAGGGAAGTCTACAATGCTGGCTTAATTTGAAGGGTTTATTAGTGATCTGAGATAAAATCTGGGACATTGCAGACTTTGTTAAGATTTTTTTTCCATCTTAATAATGATTAAGGATAGGAGATAGATTTAACAGCGATGGAACAAAGCATTGACATATTTGTTTCAAGGTAGTGAATAAGATCTCTTTCAGCTGAGTTGATTTTTTTTTTTGTCCTTGAGCTGTATTGTAACTACGTGCACTAGTCCTACAACAAAATTCAGTTTTCTAGGTTTTGAAAAACTATTGTATTTCTTTCTGAGAAAGGAGCCGTTTTGACTTTCAAGTGCTATCTAGCTGGGACAAATCTCTTAGTATCCATCTGCATAATGTCACTTCTCACTGTATGTTACGATCAAAATATTCTGGTGTGTCATACCAAAGTAATTATAATTTTGCAGTGAAAAGCTGAAGCTAATACAATACAAGGTGTTTATTGATTGCATGCTGGTGTTAATGTCTGTAGAATGACAGACATCTGGAGCATTGCTTTACCTTGTGATTTTACTGATCTCCCATTAATAGTACAAATTAAACCAGCATATTTAAATGATAGACATTATGGCAAAAATAGTATCAAGAAGATACTCATTAACAAAGGCAAGGCCAGTGTTTCAGTGGTATGAAGGCTTGCAAGATGGGAAATTACCATGTCCAATCTGTGATCTGTGAAACTCAGCCATAAGAGAGTCAATATCTGAACTTTACAAATCAGGAGTCTTTAGAAAAAATTGTTATTTATTAAACTGATGGTGTATGGAGGCCTTGCCTTAGCAGGAGCAAAAGGTTAATTTCTTGTTAATTGCAAAATAGTGAACAAAGAGTTAGTTGAAAACTTTGAAGTGCCTTTTGCTATCCAATACAGAGTTGAAATATTTCTATTTTCAACACCTGAACTTCTCTTCCAGCACAAAAATCTCTTCTGAATTCCCATACCAAACATAAAATTTCACTGTTTATACCAACGCATATTTAGACTATACCTTAAACAATTTTTTTGAAAACTCCATTACCCATGGTTCCCTTGCCTTCTGCCCTTCCTGGTCTCCTTCTAATACCCTTTGCCCAGCAAGTTCAACAGTCAGCCCTATTACCCTGCTGCTGCTTTTATGTGCAGGGACTCAGCTTCAGTGCTTTATGGAAGCCTCTTCTCCCACCTGCAACTGCCAGTAGGAAATGATGCTGAAAGAGACTGCGAAACCTCACTCATTTTGCATGTATTACCTAAAGAGTGATTCTTACTGCTAAGGAAAAAGTTGTTCATTCTTTTGATTTCAACAATATTTTCTTCTCTGAGTTCTGCTGCATAGTCTGAATTATTGCATTGTATACAAGAATAAACAGAAGAGCAGTTGGGGTGGTTGTGGTTTGGGGGTTGCTGCGGGGTTTTTTTTTAAAGAGAGGAATTTTCTTTGTTTTCCATTTTCAGTTTGTGTAAGTATCCAAATTAAGGGATAACTGCAATCACACAAGAGCTTCTAGATCTAAATGTGTGACTACAGATGCTTTGAGTTGTATTTTGGGGTCTTGATTTATTGTACAAAATGATGGAAAATACTTAGGCAGCAGAATAATTGTTTGTTCATAAGGTTTAATTTAAATGGCATAGTGCACAGATTTTATTCCTGTCTCCATTTATGTGCCTCTCCTGCAAAGGAAAAGAGTTTAGTTCACTGGATTTGTAACTTGGCAATCCGACAAACCACATATTGAGAGAGCTGTATAGATGACGAATCTAGAAGCCAGCAGCTGGGCTTACTCAATCAGCAAATGGCATCTCAGAACACATTCCTCACAATTCTCTTTCATCTGACAGAATTTTAGTCCTTTTTCTGTTGTGATTCCCTGTGAAGATGAAGATTATAATGGTGAAATATTTGTACAGTGCTTAAACATCTTGATCTTAGTGTAAGAAAGCCTTGTGCCTTGCACTTCATCACCTGCAGCTCTGAGTTGTAATTCCTTGTGATCAAATGTAGGCACTTCAAACTTGTGTATTCTGTTCCATAGCTAAATGGCCTCTTTTTTTCTCTGAGTGAAGTGTAAAACGATGTTCACCTGTAAATACGGAATTCTTTCTTTTTTTCCACTAGTAACCAGGGTAGAGTAACTTAAATCTTTCACAAAACACCATTTGGAACCATGATTTGCTTTGGAATCTTACTTTTTTCATTCAAAATACCATTTATCTTGTTCTTATTGCTTTTATGTATTAGAGCTCTCTTTGAATGCTTCCCTTTGAAATCAGTATCAGTAGGGGTGGCAGAATGAGGACCTTCATTATCCATATTCCTCTCCATAGCCTGCTGTCTGATTACAGATAATAGGAGTAAACATCCACTTAATTGCTAAGTATATTGCAGCTAAAGCTGTCTGGTAACTATAGTTATAAATAGATTCTACCATATCATTTCATTTGTATTCATGACCTCTGTTGTTTGCTTATAGATGAACATTTGGTTGAATTAAATTTATTTGCAAGCATGTTTGTGATAAGTACAAATGCTGCATATGGGAACCCAGATAAATACTGGCTAGATATGAGACTTCAGAAAACAGCTCTCAAGACCACTTAAGGTTCATCTCTTTCTCCTCAACCAGCTTCTGTTTCTTTTTATCTGTAAAATACTGGTACTGAAGTAACTTGATGTCGTTATGCACAAGTCTTCCAACTTGGAAGTGTATCTGTAAAACTGTGACCTCTTTTTTCCCTCCTATTCTAATTCTTCTTCCCCTAACTCCTTTACCCATTCCAAACATCCTTAGGAAATTTTATTCTGACCTCTCAGGTAACAAAAACCAAAAATATGATCTCAATAAAGTATGTGCTTGCTTTTTTTTTTAATCCACAATCTAAAAATTAAGGGTCATGCTGTATAAAAATGTCTTTGAGAATATCATATGTTATGAATTAACCCACTGAACAGTACATTCGAACTAATAATCAACTACAATGTGGCTACAATCATGATCACAGATGCAATTTCTCAAGAATCCTAGGTCATGAGAGTATTGCAACCTTTACACATTTCTGTTGGAACATGAATCCTTTGGGGTTTGTGTACATGGAAAATTTACCTGCATGATATTTACTGTTACAGCTACTTTGCTCTAATTCTCCCTGTAGATGCTTGTTTTAGAATAGTTACCATGAGAGGGAGTTATAAATACAGTGATATGTTTACATCAGGGGGGTTTTTCCCACAGATCATCTTTCTGGGTAAATCTTTGATATAGTACATAATTTCTGTACTCATTTCACAAAGACACAGAGGCTGTGACTTACCAGAGTGAAAATAACACATCTGGGAAAAAAACCCCAATGTCCTAGTTTAATCACCACTGTCTCTGCATGTACTTGAGGGCTACAGCTATATTAACAAATTAAATTGCCTGAGAACACTCCCCATAAGTAAAATGACTTCATCTGTGCAAGTAGGTCGTTAGAAATTCTACTTGCAACAGCTTGGCCCATGCTAGCCACCAGTCTTCCCAAATAGTACCCAGCTCTAGTTCACCAGTTAAAATGTCACTGAGACCTGTTTCTGCCCACCAGCAATATCCAAGCAGGCCTTGCAATTCCATGTACTTCAATACCATTCACTCCTACTTGCTGCTGTGCTTCTTTGTGGTTGCACTGGAAAGGCACTTTGAGTATCACACCATGTATTTCCACCCTTAGCGGTGCAGAGCAGCCACTGATTCTCACAGCAGGGTAGAGCTGCAGGGGAAAGCAACCTGAGATTCAAGGAAAGCACACTGCAGTTGCAGTCTATGAGAAGACTGACCATGAGGAGACTTGATACAGCTCTGGATGGATCTCTTTCCTTGCCTGTGCTGAGATTACTCTATACATGGAGGTGGGATGCCCTCCTCCTTCACCTGGAGGAGAACAGCCACAATGCTGAGAAGGTAAGAGGTAAGGGAAAAGGAAAGCCAGTTCATACTCTAGTCTCTTCCAGGTTTCTGATTCCCTCCTGTCCGTTTGCTAAGTCCATGACATGTCTTGAAATGCAAGCATGGAAAATTATCATTGTTGTTATGGTTTCCTTTGCCTGGAAAATGGGTTATATAGTTGCACTCATTTAAATGGAGAAGGAGATCTGGGTGTTATGATTGGGTACACTGGGTAACAGTGGCATGCAGTAGAGGTCAATGAGATAAACGGGGAAGACGAGGAAGTTTCCTAAAGCTCTTGTAACATGATGAAAGGAAAGCAAGCATTTTATAAAAATGCCTGGCTGTGTTACATAGATAGAGAAGAAACAGAATTTCAGACGCTTAAGATAGAGGTGCAAAGTCTGACTCAGCATCTACAAGCTCCAAGTGTACAATACAGACAGCTTGAAACAGTGTAATCTAGAAATTATTCAGCTGAGTGTGCATGGTGGGTGACCAGGACTCATCCAGAAAGTCTGTGTGTGAGAAGACTGTGGAGGCATGTGGAGACCAGACGTGGGAAAGGGCTTGAACAGCTGGGAGGCAGCTCTGATTTAGCAGAACAAATGTTGCACGTCATTGTTACCTATCAGATAGTCTGTGTCACAAGCAGATGGTGTGGCAATGGAGAGAGAGGGATGGTTAGAAGCAAATGGTCCATATTATACAACAGGTGCTAGAGGGAGTGCCCATTATAGATTTTCAGGTTGGTTAGTTTGTCTGTTTATTCTGGTGTAGGTTTTTTTTTTCAGTCAAACGAATTGAGGTACAGCAAGAGAATGTGTTGGAGCCATGTAGAGCGGGGGAGAGAATCCAGATCTGTTTTTAAAACCTGCCTTGAGATGTGGATGGTGAAACACTACTGTAATGCTCATGAATATTTTGATGGAAAAGCCCTGAACTGGATGGGGACAGTGAGGTCAGGCAAGACATAGGTGAGCTAAAGGATCCAACCCTGCTGCGAATCCTCCTTTTGAAATAGTTTGCCTGCATTGTCATGCAGACGAATGTACTCCAGGTAAAAGATGTTAACCACAGGTTTTGCATGTAAAAGGGAAAATCCCGATTGTCTAAAGGATGCAAAGGACAAGATGCTGAAGAGAAGAAAGGGGAAAACTTTTGAGATGGTAATAGAATAAGAAAAGTCAGTTTAAAGTATTAGGTATTTAGCAAAGTCATACACTGTAGGAATATTGCCCTTGAAATTTATGGGCAGTCCATATGCTGATGAAGCATTCCTTACACAAGGTCTGCAGGATGAAGAAATAGTTGTGCATGAGTACTTCCCCTTTGTGGTCTGTTTTGTGGGCAGACCTCAGAAGCACGTACTTTTCGCCCGACAGAAGCTGAAACTCTGCAGATATCCTTTACAGACAGTGTGTCTGGACGTCTTCTGAGTAAGCACTTTATTTGTTTCTATCCAAGTGCAGTCTGATGTTAGAGATGACGTGTGGGCCTTTCCCCCTCAGCAATAACTCTCTAGGTTTAGATTAGAACTTCTAATAAAAATGCTATTCTGTCCAACTTCGAACAGATGTTTCATGTTCTGTTTCTACATGCAGCATATGTCAGGTGATGCTTTAAGCAGTTAAATGAGATTATGAGGCAAACAGACTCAAAACTAGAAAGTATTATTTTTTATTAAAAAAGAGAAATGTATTTTGATACCGAGTCTTGTGAAGTATTAAAAACTTATTGTTTCTAATGCATTTTATTCCTGGAAATCAATTGTAGCTATCAAATAAATGAGCATTTTGTTAATGTGACTCCCATTTTTTAAGAAAAAAAAAAAAGAAAGGAATGATTGATGATTGCTGCTGAAAAAGAAATTAACTTTGGTTGTTGCCTTCTAGCTCCCTCTGCTCTATCCGAGATGTCGTCATTGAAATGTTATTATTCAGAGTTGAGAAATATTGGAGACCTACTGCCTAAGGCAGTGAGGAAGTAGAATGAAGGCTGTTTAATTGAACCTGCTAACAATAACGTTGACAATTCATGTGAAACAGAGGTGCATAAACAGAGGAACTGGGAGAAAGGGCATATATTAATTCTCAGTCCTGGGACAGACAAAGTATTAGCTCTAGACACAGTCATTGTATTTTTTTTTATGAAGCACTATTTTTCACTCTATGGAGAAAGTAAGCTAACAGACATGCATAGTGGAGCAAAATTCTGTTTAAAACTCCTGCAGAATAAAAACATTTTGATTCTTTTTCTTTGAAAACTGTGAAGTAACAGGTCTTAGTGATGTACAGTGTCTTCCATCTGTCCTCTAGCCAGCATGACTGCTCAGTACAACCTGTAGGTGACACCACGCAAACACAGGAAATCCTGCAAGTATAGACAAGGTCCATCAAGCAACAAACCATGTTTAAAGGTTCTCTTTTTAGAGTATGTGGGAGTGATCACACTCATTGGTATATGGTAATGTGAGTAAACTTACACAGCAAACAAGGCACAGGCTCAGTCTTGGATTATAAATAAAGCGAAGGCTGAAGCAGCAGGATCAGCTCCTGCTGACTAAAAAGCATGAAGGCAGGCTGGGGCTGTGTCAGGATGTATAGCAACCCCCTAAAATACTGATCAAACCTTTTCTTTGGTGGCACACAGATGTTTTACAAACAGACACCTTGCCTTTCTTTCCAAAAGGTGCTCATGGTGGCTGGTTCTCAGCATTTTCACCCCTATTCATTTAATGGGAAGAAAGCACACAGCATCTGAGTACTGCACCCCCGAGCGACGTGACGTACAGTGCACAGTACATGATAAGGCTCCTGTGTTTGTCAAGTTTTACTGCACTAAACTAACCTGTAACATCCCGGAGACAGTGTCTTACAAAGTGAAAGGTAGTCAGTAGTCAGCCATCTTGATGCACAAGCTGGACATTAATATTGTGGTTGTCATTGCAATAACACAGTATTTAAAGCAGAAATGCATCTATACAAGATGAAAAGACAATACATTTCATGATTAAAAAGGAATTAATAGAATTCTCAGTAAGAAAAAGTGCTTAGTTAAATCTATTAAATTTTGTACCATGCAGGATTTATGCAAGTAACAAATACCATATTATGAAACACACATGAACTGGAACAGCTGTAGATATCACTGGAAATGAAACAATCCTGCATTATAATAGCATATGATGGAAACAGGATAGCAGTTTGTAAGTGGTCCACAGCTTTGCTGTGAAATATTGGAGTAGTATTGAAAAGTAGTTGATTTGTCCATCATTAAATATCTTAAATTTATATTTAGTGACATGGTGGGTGTTTAAACAAAGTTCACCCAATCAGAATGAAAGTCGCAACTGGAAACAATCATGAAACCACAGTTTACTGTAATTTTGAAAAAGATGAAATTTTCAGTTAAAGGAAAGAATGTCTAAGAAATGAATTCTTGGTTCTTAACTAGTAACCTTGGGAATTTCCAACCAAATCCTTTTGGAAGTGAGTATTCTTTACTAATCCTTACTATTAATTATAAGAGCATTTTTCGTTCCCTGGTGAAATCTGAGCTCTCCATATTAAAGCAATATGAGATGTACGACATCCAGCTTAACTATTTGAGTACTGAAGTGTTTAGTTTACCGTGCTACAGCTATCAGGACCCAGTTGCTGGATCTTGTATTTTTTTTGGTTGCATAAAATTGTTCAGACATTTGTTTCCTAATAAAATATTGCAGGCCAGAAAAGTATCTCTTTTAGTAGTACCAATACTTCACTGAGGCTTGACCTTTTTATGTTAAGAATCTGAAAACAGAAAGAGAGAAAAAAAAAAAAAACCCGAACTGGAAAGCTTCTGGGTTTATAACTACAGAACAACAGAAAAAAATTGGAGGAAACATTCAAAGCCTAATAGAACAAACTTCAGGGAACTTCAGTGTTCTGTAGCTTGTACTGATAAAAGCATGCCGGAGCCGTTAATTCTGTTGTTTAAATGTAATGCAGGGAACAATAATGTCGATTTGTTTCCATTGCAGGAATATCACTTAGTATAATAAATCATATATGTTTCAAGTGGCAGAGCTTAGCAGTACTTTTCATTAGTGGGGACTTTGTAGGCCCTGAATAAGATTGGTTTACTGGAAGCAAAAAACGAAGGGAAAAAAAAGCCCCAACAAACCTCAAAGCAAAGCTCAGATGACACCGGCTGGATACTTGAATAAATCTTAATGTCAGGCTAGGTAAAATGAATAATATATTGATCTAATTCAGAAGAAAGATAAATCACTATTTTAAAAAAATAATTATCTCAAAAAATAATTGTTCATACTGTGACTGTAGATATGTTTCAATGTAATTCTATTAAACAGTTGAAGCTCTTGATGTCATGCAGGATAATTAAATATTTAATCATCTAGGCAATTACAAGCAGTACATGGTATATAGACCTTAAAATTTCATAACTCACAAAAATGTGACTGTAAAAAGATGAAGCTATTGCATAAGTATATCTATTTTCTCCAATCATGAAAAAAATAATGAGTGTATGAATGTGAGAGACTAACCTAGTATTTAAAATGTCACAAGGTGAAGCTTTCCCAAAAGTGTATCTCAGATAAAATGAGACTTTGACTACACTACCCAGCTCTAGGTCATTAGGTAATGTTCATATGTGCTGGGAAAACAGGGAAAGCACAGATAATTGTTAAGGGGAGATGTGACACATACCTCTGTATTACATCTGCCCTGTTCTAATATCTTAGGTATGAGTGGGAAAGAAACAAAGCATCACAGTTTTACATCCCTGTAATACCAGAGACCCAGGATACTGTGTTAATTGGCTCTAGATACAGTAAAATTCAAAGAGATTAACCTGGGGTGATTTAACCAGCAAGGCCACTGGTAGCTTGTAGGACCATTAAGAAAGCAACAAATAGTGAACAAACTAGCCTCTCAGGACAGGATACACCCACAAGCATCTGAAGCTATGCAAAAGGCTAAACCCAAGGTAGAACCACCACACATGGAGGGCAGGCCACCTGCTAGGACTCAAACACCTCAGCCAGCTGCAAGGAGTGTCCTCCACCACGTCCATTGTGCTCGTCACAGCTGGACCGGAGACCTTAAGTGCACGTGCTCTGTATGGGGGGTGGGGGTGTGCGCACATCTGTGTGTATGGCCAGGCAAATGAGGATGTGGGTGAAGGTCCATCCAGGGGGTTGCCTGGGATGAGTCAGTCAGCCCCATGTATTATGACTGCCCCAACTAAGAAAAAAAGGAGGGTAATTGTCACAGGAGATTCCCTCTTGAAGGGAACAGAGGGCCCGATATGTCAACCAGATCCATCCCACAGGGAAGTCTGCTGCCTCCCTAGGGTCCATGTTAGGGATGTTGCTACGAGGTTCCCTGGTCTGGTGTGGCCCTCTGATTATTACCTGCTGTTGGTAACACAGGTTGGCAGTGATGGGATCATCGAGAGAAGTCCCAAGGGACTTCAGGGCACTGGGGCGACTGGTTGAAAGATCAGGGGCACAGGTGGTGTTTACTTCAATCCCATCAGTGGCAGGGAAGAGCACTGAAAGGGACAGGAAAACTCACCTGATTAACAGGTGGCTAAGAGACTGGTGCCATCTATGAAATTTTGATTTCTTTGATCATGGGGAGGTTTAACAGCACTGGGCCTGGTGGCAACAGATGGAGTCCAGCTGTCTCAAAGGGCAAAAAGCATTCTTGCCCATGAGCTGGTGGGGCTCATCGAGAGGGCTTTGAACTATGTTCGAAGGGGAAAGGAGACATAACCCTGCTCACTAGAGATAAGCCCAGGTGTGGCATGTCGTTGTCGGGGGTGAGATCGACAGCCCAGCTCAAATGCATCTACACAATGCACGTAGCAAGGGCAATAAAAAATAGGAGTTGGAAGCCACTGTACAGCAGGACAGCTATGACTTGGTCGCCATCACAAAAACGTGGTAGGATGACTCTCATGACTGGAGTGCTGCGATGGATGCCTATAAGGGATCTTCAGAAGCGATAGGCGAGGAAAGAGAGGTGGTGGGGTGGCCCTGTATGTTAGGGACTGCTTTGATTGTATAGAGCTCAATGATTGCGATGACAAGTTNGAATGCTTATGGGTAAAGATGANNGGGAAAGCCAACAAGGCAGACATNNTGCTGNGGGTCTGTTATAGACCACCCAACCAGGATGAAGAGGNAGATGAAGTNTTCTACAACAGGCTGGCAGAAGTCTCACNATCNCTANCCCTTGTTCTCATGGGCAACTTTAGCTTACCGGACATCTGCTGGAAATACAACACAGCGGAGAGGAAACAGTCTAGAAGGTTCCTGGAGTGCGTGGAAGATAACTTCCTGACACAGCTGGTAAGTGAGCCTACCAGGGGAGGTGCCTCATTAGACCTGCTGTTTACTGACAGAGAAGGACTGGTGGGAGACGTGGCGGTTGGAGGCTGTCTTGGGCTTAGTGACCATGAAATGTCTTCGTTAGAGATGAAGTTAAGAGAGGGGCCAGCAAAACCACCACCATGGACTACTGGAGGGAAGACTTTGGCCTGTTCAGGATGCTGTCCTGAAGGGTAAAGGTGTCCAGGCAAGCTGGACATTCTTCAAGGAGGAAGTCTTAAAGGCACAGGAGCAGGCTGTCCCCATGTGCCGCAACATGAACCAGTGAGGATGACGACCGGCCTGGCTGAACAGGGAGCTCTTGCTGGGACTAAAGGAAAAAAGGCGGGTCGACCACCTATGAAAGAAAAGGCAGGTGATTCAAGAGGAGTACAGGGCTCTCATTAGGTCATGCAGAGAGGAAATTAGAAAGGCAAAAGCCCAGCTACAACGCAGGCTGGCCACTGTTGTAAGGGACAACAAAAAATAGATTTTACTAGATACATCAACAACTAAAAGAAGGGCCAAGGAGAGTCTCCATCCCTTATTGGATGTGAGGGGTAATATTGCCAACAAGGATGAGGAAAAGGCTGAGGTACTTAATGCCTTCTTTCCCTCAGTCTTTAATAGTCAGACTGGTTATCCCCGGTCTAGTCAGCCCCGAGTGCTGGAAGATAGGGAAGAAGAGTGGAACAAACCTCCCATAATCCAGGAGGAAGCAGTTAATGACCTACTATGCCACCTGGATGCTTATAAGTCTATGCGGCCAGATGGGATCCACCCAAGAGTGCTGAGGGAACTAGTGGAGGAGCTGGCCAAGCCACTCTCCATCATCTATCAGCAGTCCTGGCTAACATGGAGAAGTCCCAAATGACTGCAGGATCACCAGTATAACACTCACCTACAACAAGGGCCAGAAAGAGGATCCTGGGAACTACAGGCCTGTCTGCCTGACCTTGGTGATGGGCAAGATTATGGAGTGATTCATCCTGAGTGCATTCACCAGGCATGTGAAGGACAACCAGGGCATCAGGCGCAGCCATCATGGCTTCATGAAAGACAGGTCCTGCTTGACCAACCTGATCTCCTTCTATGACCAGATGACCCACCTAGTGGATGAAGGAAAGGCTGTGGATGTTGTCTACCTGGACTGTAGTAAGGCCTTTGACACTGCTCCCCACAGCATCCTCCTGGAGAAACTAGCTACCCATGGTTTGGATGGGTGTACTCTCTGCTGGATAAAGAACTGGCTGAATGGCCGAGTGCAGAGAGTGGTAGTGAATGGAGTTAAATCCAGCTAGTGTCTGGTCACAAATGGTATTCCCCAGGGGTCAGTTTCGGATTCGGTCTTGTTCAACATCTTTATCAATGATCTGGATGAGGGCATTGAGTGCTCCCTCAGTAAGTCTGCAGATGACAGCAAACTGGGCAGGAGTGTCAATCTGCTTGAGGGTAGGAAGGCTGTGCAGAGGGACAGACTGGATCTATGGGCCGAGGCCAGCTGTGTGAGGTTCAACAAGGCCAAGTGCCAGGTCCTGCACTTGGGTCACAACAGCCCCATGCAACGTTACAGGATTGGGAAAGAGTGGCTGGAAAGCGGCCCAGTGGAGAAGGACCTTGGGGTGTTGGTCGACAGGTGGCTGAACATGAGCCAGCTGTGTGCCCAGGTGGCCAAGAAGGCCAATGGCATCCTGGCTTATATCAGGAATAATGTGGCCAGCAGGAGTAGGAACGTGAGCGTGCCCCAGTACTTGGCACTGGTGATGCCTCACCTGGAGTACTGTGTTCTGTTTTGGGCCCCTCACTACAAGAAGGACATTGAGGTGCTGGAGTGTGTCCAGAGAAGGGCAGTGAGGCTGGTGAGGGGTCTAGAGAACAAGTCTTGTGAGGAGCGGCTGAGGGAACTGGGGCTGTATAGTCTGAAGAGGAGGCTGAGGAGAGACTTTATTGCTCTCTGCAACAACATGAAAAGAATCACAGAATCACAGAATCACAGAATCACAGAATCACAGAATGGTAGGGGTGGGAAGGGACCTCTGTGAGTCATCTAGTCCAGCCCCCCTGCCAAAGCAGGGTCACCTACAGCAGGCTGCACAGGACCGTGTTTAGGTGGGTCTTGAATATCTGCAGAGAAGGAGAATCCACAACCTTTCTGGAAAACCTGTTCCAGTGTTACGTCACCCTCAAAGTGAAGATCTTCCTCATGTTCAGACGGAACTTCCTGTGCCTCAGTTTGTGCCCGTTGCCCCTTATCCTGTCGCTGGGCACCACAGAAAAGAGTCTGGCCCCATCCTCCTGACGCCCACCCTTAAGATATTTATAAGCATTTATAAGATCCCCTCTCAGCCTTCTCTTCTTCAGGCTAAACAAGCCCAGCTCCCTCAGCCTTTCCTCATAGGAGAGATGCTCCAGTCCCCTCATCATCCTCGTAGCCCTCCGCTGGACTCTCTCCAGTAGCTCCTCA
>Ga0065711_1027521_pt1 | contig 48462 bp, 27 predicted proteins | sample Hoacrofraction12_FD_59098 | JGI IMG/M metagenome (GOLD analysis project Ga0065711, IMG submission 59098) | Hoatzin crop microbial communities from Cojedes, Venezuela - Epithelial fraction 12 v2 (version 2) | ecosystem: Host-associated > Birds > Digestive system > Esophagus > Crop | place... | reverse complement strand
TTTTTTTTTTTTTTTTTTTTTTTTTTTTTTTGAGGGGTTGTCCGTTTTGGTGATTCATCCTTTATTCACATCTGCAGATTCTTCAGTTGTTTCTGTCCTGTGTCTCCTCTCAAAGTGCTGTCTCGCACCACAGGGCTGTCAATGCAGCGAATGCAGTGCTCCTGCTTCCTTTCCCCAGCTCTGCCTTGCTGCTGCCTGCCCTAATGGTGCAGGCCTCTAGCCGTGGACGTGTGTTGGTCCTTTCTGTGCTGAACCAGCATAACGAGGCAGTCCCTGAATCCTGCTTCTTCTTCAGAGAAGCTATGACTTCTTTACATCTTCTGGCAGGATTTATGTTCCCTGCAGCCTGACTTCCTAGCTGTTGCCCCGCTCTTCATCTCTTCTGCCTCTGTCATTCCTCCTTGATGCCCTTTTCTGCTTCTGTCTTCACCTCTCAGGCTGACATCCTCATGTCTTATAAGTCCTCAAGGAAGGCAGTATGTTGGGCTCCTCCAATAGGAGAGCCTTCATTTTTTTTATTTTTTGGCCATCTGTTCACTCCTCATCCTCTTCTACTTCCGTCTTCTGCATATCTGCTCACCTGTCCACACCAGGACCAGACTAGAGTATTTGTCAGAGGTATGCCAATCCCATCTGAGCCTCTTTGCCTGAATCTCAGCATACTGTTGCACTTCTCTCCCCTCAAACCTGGGCTTGCTCAGACAGAGAGTTATGGTGTTTTCCTGTGATATAATTCATTATGCCTTTATATGCACATGTTCTACAGAGAGATGCTATCTCTCTGTTGCATGATGGTATACGATGCATTACTCTCACTGTAAGGCACTGGTGGATGCTGCTTTCAGGTTTGGCTAAACCTGTTTGGTTTGGGCAGTGTTCACTGGAAATTGTGTGGTCTTGGGCAGCTTCCCCACCAGTGGTAAAAAGTCAGCATGCTGCTTGAACTGAACAGTGTGATGGTGGGTTATGATTGTTGAGATCTTCTCTCCGAGCTGTTCTGTGCATACTTTATCTTTCTCAAACCAGCCAGTCCTGTGTCTTGTTCTAATGAGATTTGCGGGGAAAAAAGAAGAGGTTTTATATGAAGATTTTGAGGTATTAAATACATCAACACTTGAACCATTTTGTACCTGTTCAGTTTTTGGCCTTAGGGAAATTTTCTGAAGATGTTAGCTGTTTGCACAACAAACTTATGATGATAACAATTTCTTACCAAGGACAGAACAGATCTAATATTTGCTGTCTGTGATTGTAACACTGAGTGTGACTTGCATTAGATTTTTGTGCAATTTTTCAAGTTTTATGCTGATTCACTTTGGATATGGAAGGGCTGAAAACTATTCATGCCAACCTGAGTGTGTGGGAGGTGAGTCATTGCCTGATGGTCATTGCCTGGCCTGGCTAAGAAGGATATTTTCTATGAACAGAGTCTGTGCATCTTTGAAAATTACCCTTTTACATATTCATGAAAATTTACCTAAATTCATTGCAGCTTTGCACTGAAAGTGACTTGCATCCTAGGAAGTGCCATATGGCCTCTGCTTTTATATTTAAACAATTGCTGCGTCAGAAATATAAAGCCCCAAAACCTGCTCTCAAACCTTAGGAAGAATAAATCATTTAACCGCCTCTGTGGTCATGTAAGAGCTGCGTGCAGTCCCTGCAATCTTCCTGAAGTCTCTGGTCAGGAACACGTCAACAAGTGGTCCTGAGCTGCTGTCCTTTTGGGGTCTTTAACCCATTTCTGATGACCCTCCTTGAACACCAGTCTGGGTGTAAGGAGCAGAGTGAGTCAGCTTGATTTTTGTGGAGAGCCAAAAGTGGGAGTTGTGTGATGTTTAATCATGGCCAGTTCTGGGGATGACCCACTATGTGACACTGGAGCCACTTATTGCCCTGGAAAGAGCATCTAAATCTATCCCCTCTGCATGCTCTGCGCAGTCCTGCTGTACTTCCAGGCAAAGACCAGTTTTAGCATGCCCAAGCCATGGGCAAGAGCCTTTCAAGCCTATTCTGGCTGCTTCGAGTAGGCTGCACACAGAGCTTTTCAGAGGCACAACTGTGTTAGCCGTCAGAGAATATTTTGCCTCAGGGATGGAGTTGAAGCCTCCTCCTGATAGGCATGCAGCAATATTTTCTGACAGCAAGACTATATCAACACTTGGCTGGAAAGTCACCGTGATAGATGCTGCTGTATATTCAAATGTGCTTGAATTTAATTTAGACCTTGCTGGGGAAATAAACATCATCATCCCTAAAGAGACACTAGACTATGAAACTAGTTTCCCTGAATGAATTTAACGGAGCTAATATGTTGTTGAACATCTGGCCTTTTACGGGACTGGCAGCGGTTAACCATGATGCACCAGTGTTCAGCGAATGCTGTCTTCATAGGAAGTGTGGAGCTGGTGCAAACCTGCAGCATCGGGCCCTAGAGTAGCATTCCTGTTCTCTGGTAAAGAAGTGAATGTTTCATAATTGCAGATTGGTGTGAGCCAGTGCACTTTTATTATTATGAAGAAAAAAAAAGTAATATATCTCTGTGTTGATAGGACTGATTAATTAATGGAAGCGAGCCATTAGTGTAAAATGCTAAATATTGTCCTTCTGGAGAGCATATCAGCTAGAACTGGCCAAGTATTGGAGTGTATGTTTGCCTCTTTTCCCATGGACTAATTCATTAGAGTAATTACTATCTGAAGTCTCCTACAGAGATATGTACATGGAGGGAGAAAAAAGGGCTTTCGTTAAAAATTAGCTTTATGGAAATCTTTATTCCAGCTGGCTCTATTCTCAGTTCTTCCTTCCACTGATTGTTGCTTCTTCTTTTTCACAACCGATACTGGTAAATCATTCAGTAAAAGCATTAATGTTCTGTCACAGCAGAGACGGAAGACGAGTGTAAGAACATTTCTGCCTCTCCCTGCTTATCTCTACTGTTGCAAGATAAACAGCTGCCTCCTCGCACGCGTGCAGGGAGCTGAGGAGAAGCGGGAAGGGGAACCACTGCCTGGCATTCCCGCTGCGTCCGCTCAGCATGGTGTAGGTGATGCACAGCTGTGAGCAGGGTGTCCTGCTAGTTTCTGTTTTATCCTGTACTGGCTCGGGTAGCTTGCAGCCACCTCTCGCATGACTTTCCCAGCAGTTAGCCTTCTTAGAATCTCTTCCCTCGCCCCAGCTAGCTGTTTCTTCTCTTGATTTTCGGTAAGTCTAGCTCCCTTTCTCTCTCATCCCTTTTCAGCTGTTGGAGATGCCTCCCAGCAGCCCACTAGGTTGGGATGGAGTCCTTCCATCCACTTCAAACTTCAGCTTAGAAGATGGAGTCACCCTACCACATCTTTTAAAGGACATAAGGAAAATTTATGAGTCATTTTTAGATTCTAAAAACTTGCCACAAAGACAAGTGAAACTGGATGTTACAGTTGTTGCACTCCAGAGAGGATGGATGGGAGTGAAGTATTGCCCTGGCGTGAGCACCGGGACATGCTGGTCTCTGCCACGGGGAGAGATGCTGCTGCTGTTGTCTCCCAGGAGCACTTCTTCATGTGTCCTGTTGCAGTGATAACGTGTGCCGCTCAAAGAGGTGCAGGGGCCATACCTGTAGGACAGGTTGTTCTTATATATATTTAAGGGGATCTCAGGCACGAGCTTTTGCACTGTGCTGCCTCTTAGGCTCACCTTTCCACCATTCCCTTTCATGTTCGTCCTCCCACCACCCTCCTCTAGCCTGCAGACCAAGGCAGGGCAAGATCTCTGATCCCCTCTTCCATGTGCTGATTTCAAATCATGGTAAGAGCTGGCTTCTCTACTGAAGGTTTTTCTGTATATATTTGTCTGAACAGCTTTCTGTCTCTGTGATCCCAGAGCTCAGCTCAACTTTCTGATTCGGGAAATGTTTGGAAAAGTTTTTCCCTCTATTTCCATTATGCTTCAGGCTGGCGGGAGGTACGTTCTGCCCACTTCTTGGTGAGCTTTAGCAGGTGAGAACTTCATGCCAGTGCCAGCTGCCTGTGGTGGTATGAAGGCATCTGTGCCCAGTATATTGTCTTCTCTTTGCTGGTGCTCCTTTGACCAAGGAGGCTACATGCGATGGCTTTGTGCCCTGGAGCTGTGATCTTGCTGGGAAACTTCCCTGTCCCTGCTCGCTTTGTGCCTCTGACAGACGGTGGCAGCAGCACTCTGTTCTCCTTTCTGATGACATCTCTTTTAAGTTTGGTTCACCAGTTATGAAGCTCTGAAGCTGAAATACTTGGTAATATGCTATGACGGAAGAAGGTCGTCCTTCGTCTTCCAGTGGGATTTGCATAAGCTTGAAGTGAGCTCTCCTGAAGAGACTGCCAGGGGTGCAATTCCTTATGCTCGAAGGTGTCTGCAGCTCCCTTTCCTACTGTCTTGTTGATGTAGATAATTCTGCCATTCTTGAATATGCATCAGTTCAGCATAAGGGAGTTTTAGTCTTAAAAACAGCAGTAATAGACCATGGTTGGCTTTTCCTCTGATCCATTCAAAAGCAGGACCTGGCTCTGCAGACAGGGGTGATGTTGGGCTGCATGCCGACAGTGCTAGGTGAAGCAAACCCTTCTCTAATGTGGGCTCTACTTCTGTTAATGAGTTAGTCTGGAAGATGTGATTTCATTTTTGTCACCTAATCCATTATCCTGAGGGCTGCAAGACTCCCAGCTTCATTTTACAGATTGGTACTGAGTAATTGTGACCCTGAGAAGGAGGCAAGAAACAGAAGACCTCGTTTCCCTACTTATCTGCCTCTCTAGCCATGTAGGCACACAAGAGGCTCTCTCTGCAGGAATAATGCTTAAAGATTATTGTTTCATTTAAAAAAAACTCCAAACTTTCCTTTCCTGCTTTCATCAGACTACTGTTTTCTTCTGTGGGATGCATAAACTGTTTCCTAAAATTGCAAATGCAGCTTGTGTCTGGATTTTCTCAGGTACCAACAACAGCCTGGCCTGCAGTAGGTCAGTTTTCAGCTCATTGCAGATGGTGTTCAGGTGTAAATGTTTGGTAAGTGCAAACACCTGGGCAGGTGCTTGGGCAGGTAACTTGTATTGGCTGGGAGTTTAAGTTTGCTCAAATCTGCTGCAGCTGTGCTGGAAGTGCCACCAGTGGGTGAAAGAGAGGTAGAGGCTCCACTGAAAAATCTCAGAAGGGCATTTTTTGTGTTCAGCATGCTTTGGGCATAAGGAATTGTTAACAACAGGCAATTTTGGAAGAAGAGACTTATAGTAACATACCCAGCACCTAAGATGATGGATCAATAAGCAGGTATCTAAAGGTTTTTCACAACTTTGTGTATTCAGATGAGTAGCAGTACCAAAGTTGACTTAAGCAAAATCCTGTACCAGATCTATATAATCTGTAGCAGAACTGTTGTCAGTTGTGTATGTTATCCTCTTGTGTGTGTGTATCTTTTTCTTTAATATCCCTCAGGATTTCATGATTAGGGTTGAGGGAGGGTGATGTTTTGGATAGCTAATGTGGGCTAGTAATGAGAACTGAGGTTTTTTTGTTGCTGCTGCAGCAGTGGTCAGATGCCCTATGAACAGCTCTGGAATGGCTCCATGCTGTGTAGTCCGGGTCTGTACCTGGGTCTTGTGTAAATGGTTTTTAGCTGCAAAACGGTCTTTTTGTTTGTGTGACCGTCACTTTCTGAGACTGTATGCTCTAAACAAGCTAAATCTATGTAGCAAAGTGAATTTGGAAAGTTTAGTGCTTATTGTGTTGGAATAGTGCTAAGATTAGAAAAGCCTTTTATTGGATAGGCTTGACAGGAATAGTCAGTTCATATCCGCATGTAATTTAAAATTTCAGTCCCTTCTTAAGTGAGGCTTTTACATAAATATTAATGTGACACCACAGCCGGGGAGCAGCAGAATACCCATAAGTGAGTTGGCATTTAACAGCAACCCCTAAGCAAGAAATTTTGGTGGTGTTGAGATGCTGGTTCTGCTCACAGGCAGCAGCTCCAGCAGAATCTGCCTGCGAAAATTGGTCGTTACCCCAGACCTGTCATGTGGATAAGCAGGCAGATGGATCTACAGCAGCGGGACATCCTCATCCAGGACTTCTGTGCTTGCAGATCCCACAGCATCATTAGGAACCTCTTTCATCATGCAGCTATTTTGCCTCTGAATCAACTCTTCCTTGCTGCATGGAGAGCAGCAGCTGTGGGAGTTACTCACTGAGTGAATCATAGCAAAAATTAGTAGTTGTCTTTATGAATTATCCCCTCACCTGCTTACCAGTCTTCTGGTTGAGTTTTATTTTTTTTCCTTTTGGTTTAGTTTAACATTAAGTTTTAGCTTAATGTGAATGTCTCGGGAAGCCCTGGTGATGTACTTGCTTGTGTAAAGTGGCCCTCCTCTGGGGTACGTCACCATTTTGCTGAGTTATGCAGTGTCTGAATGTAATGTGTTCAGTTGGGTTTTTTAATGTAAAATAGACTGTTCTGTCACAATAAACAAGAACATTGCAAATCATTTTTCTTTGTAACACCTCAGATTTTTGTCAAGCTGTGGCTGTTTCTCTCATGTACCATTGTATTTTCCTACCTAGCAGAACTGCATTTAGACCTGGAGCAGATGACAGACCCCTGCTACTCAGGGGCTTCTCACTCTAGTGGCAGATGATGACTTGCATGGTTGAAGGTGTAACTTCCCGTTCCTGCATGGCCACAGGAATGGACCTGTCTGATGTTTGGCATGATGCTTCGAAGTCAGCACTTTCATTAGCAGAGGCTTGGAGTGCTGCAAGCTCTGCTTATATGCTTCTGACAGGGAAACGTTGCCATAACAATGTGCCAGCTGAAAAATTTCAATGACTTGATATTGGCCAGCTGGATTTTCAAAAAGCCACCAGCCCGTGGCTGGTGGTTTCTAGACCTGAGGTCTAGTGTTTGAAGTCAGTAGATGTAAAAAGAAAATCAAACCTGATCATGACCTTCTATAGGCTGGATAAACATTTTTTTTTCATTAAAAAGAACTTTGAGTTCCTACTGGGCTATCTTAATTCCTTTTCTTGCTTTACATTTTAAAAATTTGTATTCTTTTTTACTTATTTTTAAAGTACATTTGAAAGTCTTACCCTTGCATTTTTGCTTCCTGAGTGTTGCTGCCCTCCCTTCCCAGATCCGTTAGAGCAGTGGCGTTTCTGGATTGAGTTGAACTGCTGCCATGGCTTCCTTCTCCTCCCACAGCAATGGGGCTGCTGCCTTTCCCTCCCTGCCATCACCTGTATTCTGTCCTCTGCCAGGGATGGCGCAGGTGCAAACCTGGCAGAGCTGTTTGCCTGGATGCTGCTCTGTGCTTGCTGGAGGAAGCTGACTGAATGACAGAGTATAAACCAGTGGGATTTCCAGTCAGCTACCTGCACAGCCTGTTTCCATGGGTCTTGCTGGTAGTGGTTTTAGCTGCTGCTGAAATGTTTAATTTTCAAATTAATCTGCAATTCAGTGTGGCAAAAGATGCTTTCTGTAAGAGGTTAATTACCTCTTACAGCAAAATGTGCCATGCCAAGTACTACACTGGCTGTTTCCACGGATCAGTTTTGGTTGGCCACAACCTTTCACAGAGTGAAAGGGATTAACAAAAAGTAATTAATCTTTTTTTTCAGTATTTGGGCCACATAAATAAACAGTTAATGTAGCTTTCCTGAGAAGTGTGAAGTGATGCATTCACCTTCCCATGCAAGTCTTGAATGTCTAGGATGTGGAGTAGCTTCTTTTACTGAACCCTGAAGCAACACAAATGCTCCAGGAAACATTCAAACACAGCAAATGTGATGAGCTGAGTATTGCTATTATACAGTCTGTGGGTTTTAAAAAGTGTTTCAGAAGTGCTTGTCTTCACTGCCAGCTATCTAAGCTGGTAAGATAAATGCATCTTTTTAAACGTATCTTGGTTTCTTTTGGGTTGATGGATTGGTTGGTTTGTTTGTTTGCTTGTTGGGTTATTATTTATTTATTTTTAGCAAGGGAAAAATGATGTTGCTAAACTAATTGCTGGGCAATGTATGTAGCTTCAGGAAGAAACTCTGTTTCGGATCTCATAATCTTGCAGTAGGACACTGACATTTTGCATATTCTGCAATATGAGACAACGGGAAGAAAAAATATGCAATTAGTACCTAGGATAATACAGCACGATAGCAAAGAGGCAGTTTCCCACAAACCCCAGTGACAGCAATTCAGATTTCCTTTTCATTCTTATCCATGGGGCTGCAAAGTAGAGGAGCAGATCTGTAGCTTGCAAAGCTTTCTAGAATAATTTGCAAGCAAATGAGGGATACAGCCCTGCCTTCTCTGAAAAGGTTCTTTGCCTGCCCTGGTTCTGCTCCTTGTGCTCCTGGTTACTTGTGTGTACCTCAGCAGTTGGACTAGCTGGAGTGCCTCACTGGGATTTCTCTATTGTCAATAAAGTAGCAGGTCCCTTGACAGACCTCCCGTATTTTAATAGGAAGATATTATCCCATTTGTCCAGATGTTAAATATATTTTTATAGACAATGCTTCTATGTTAGGATTTTTTTTTTAAATTCAGACAAAACAGTGGAAGCTGATCTGTTGCTTCTCAGTATCACAGCAGATGGAAAGAGGAGAGCGCTGCCACAATATGTTTTGCTGCTCTTAGAAATTCTTACCACTGCAGATACTGCTGTAGATGCTGAAGTGATGCACAAACCACAGACGCTTACATGATAATGATGATCTTTTCACCTCTTCTCCTGGGCTTTAAACAACCTGAGTGTGTGTGGGAAAGCACTGGAAAGGGATAACCATCGAATCTTATTTTTTCAGGTTAATTTTCTGGGATATGAACATAAAGAGCTATGATTTTCTGGTTCCACCATTTTCTTCTTTTTTTTGGGTGCCAGGCAAGCAGAGAGGAGGTGTTCATTGCCCTACAAAATTCTTCTCAAGAGTGAATCATAGTTATGATTTAATTTTAGATATACTGATAGAATCATATAATGGTTTGGTTTGGAAGGGACCTTATAGATCATCTGGTTCTAAACCCCTGCCATGGTCAGCGACACCTTCCACCAGAACAGGCTGCTCAAAGCCCCATCCAGCCTGGCCTTGAATGCTGCCAGGGAGGAGTCATCCACAACTTCTCTGGGCAACCTGTTCCAGTGCCTCGCCACCCTCATAGTAAATAATTGCTATCTTATGGCTAGTCTAAATCTACCCTCTTTCAGTTCAAAGCCACTACCCCTTGTCCTATCACTACCGCCCCTTGTAAAAAGTCCCTCCTCAGCTTTCTTTTGGGTCCCTTCAGGTGCTGCAAGGCTGCTTAGAAGGTCTCCCCAGAGCCTTCTCTTCTCCAGGCTGAACAGCCCCAACTCTTCAGCCTGTCTTCGTAGGAGAGGTGTTCCAGCCCTCAGATAATTTTTGTGGCCTCCTCTGGATCCACTCCAACAGGTTCATGTCATTCCTGTGCTGAGGGCTCCAGAGTTGGACACAGGACTCCCGGGAGGGGGACTGAGCAGAGGGGCAGAATCCTGTCCCTCACCCTGCTGGCCATGCTGCTGGGGATGCAGCCCAGGATACAGCTGGCCGCCTGGGCTGCAAGCACATGTTGCTGGGTCATGTTAAGCTTCTTGTCAGCCAGCAGCTGAGGGTCTTTCTCCTCAGGGCTGCTCTCAATCCATTCTGCACCCTATAACTGATATAGAGGTTAAGTTGGAACTAGTCCCATACTTTTGCCTTTAATACAATTATTCTATACTTTGAACAATTGATAATGAATTGTATAGTAACTTGAATTTTTTGACTATGTAACCAAAAAATATGGAACAAAATCCAAAATGAAGTTTTGACAGAAAAAATTATGTTTTATCATTAAAGTTTCAGTAAACTTCAGCTATTTTACAAATTTACACACACACACCCCAACAGAATTGTAAAGTTTTTAACACTGGATTTTCTACATTCCATCCCAGTTCACTTGCTGAAATTACGAGAAGCACAGGATGCATCTGCAAAGCTTTCTGTCCCTTTGTGTCAAAAGACGGCCAGCTAGTTGGGCATTAGTCCTGCCCTTGAAGAGACTGGGTGTGTACAGGTTTGGATGGCAGCCTGGGAGGTCTGAGATCCAGAGTCAACCTTTTCTTTTGCGAAAAGCTATACACATGATCTTGTTCAAGTAGCTGAGTCACCTGGCAGCTCATTCCCTGTCTGGAAAAGGGGAGTGATAAAAGTTCTCCACCACTCAGCTGGGACAAATTGCAGAACAATGTAAGCTGTTGCAGAAGGCAGAAGATCATTATGTTCCATCAGTTTGTGTCTTTCAGCTCAGCCCCTTCTGCTCCTAAATGTTGTTTATAAACTACGCTAACAAAGCTGTTGTTGGGGGAGAAACAAACAGAAAGACAGGGAGCAGCAGGGCAGGAGTGGGGTGGGTGGATAAAGTAGGGCTTGGTGTGCCTGTATGGTTCAGCATGAATGGGCAAGCAGGAGATAGGTTGGCTTCCTTCCCAAAGCTCTGGTGATCCCAAATCCAGGTGATGCACTGCTGGACTTGCAAATTTGTGGGTGGGTCAGGGCTGTGTCCAATGCGGTTGGCAGCGCTTACCCCATCACGCACACTGTGTTAGGGACACGGGTTTCTTGCTGCACATCCCAAGTGATTTCAGTTTACACTGCCTTCTGTTCTACTTTATACCTGTGCTCTGTTGTCATGAGGTGCTGGTGTAATCACTGAAAATTGATACAGACAGATTTTGCAGCAATGTTGGTCTTTTCTAGTGAGAAATCCGGAAATCATTATTCTTCTTGATGGCCAAACTTCAGAGAATGAACAGGAGGCATTAGTCTTAATAAGAGCATTAAAGAAAATTTCTCAAAGCAGTAATATATTCAGCTCCAGATCTGAAATGTTCAAAACATTACTTTGTGACTGCAAAAAATTACTTTAGCCAATGAAATATGCCAGGGAAATTCCACCCTGGATGGTTTGTGATTTGGGGAGAGAACACCTCATCTTATACTGATGGCGCTTTTTATTATATTTTGTTTCCCTCCTTTTTTTTTTTTTTTTTCCTTGTAAATCAAATGCAACTACTTTCAGTAACTGGGAAAACCAAAGATCTGCCTTTATTTTAGGAAGGTTAGGATCACTCTTTGTTCTACAAGTAACAGAAAAAGCAAGAATTAGAGGAGGGTGTTAAAATAGTACCCTGCACCTCTCTTTAAGAATATCAAAGTCTATTCTGCTATTCAAAAGGGAAGCAGAACAAAAACATTGTGGGCAATATTTTATAATAGAACAATGAGCCTGAATAGACAGATTTTAAAACCCTTGTTTCATAAATGTTTAAAAGAATCTTCAGAGATTAAAACTTCATTTTTTTATCATTGCTTATTTATGCATCAGCTTTTAGGTTCCATGATACCACTGCAAAAGAAATAAAATGTTAGATGTTGAAGGATGTTACTGTCAGTATGCAGTGGCACTCTAATATACTGATTATAATGAAGCTTCTCCACATCTCTTTCTTCATTATTTTTTATTTCTACACCTAAAATGAATAGGAATAAATGTACCTATAGCTCAACAAATATTTTTATAAGATCAGCAATCTGTTGCTGAATGTCAGGCTGCATGGGTTCTTCTGGACATACCCAGTGATGTGTGATGACTAGTGGAGAGCCACATCCCTTTTTTTTTTTTTTTTTAAGCACATCTGTTCTCACAAAGGCACCTATAAGGGAACTGGGCATGGTGTGGTCAACGGGTACTTGCTGCAAAGTATAGTTTTCTGGTGTCACAATATTCTTCATCCTTTCCCATTCATCTTGCGGTAATAGTGTTTGGTTCGATGCAGCTGCAAACTCTGCTGATGTCTGAGGCTGCAGTGGTCTTGGGAGTTCTTGAGTGCAACCTCTAGCATTTGTTTTGATAACATCGAGAATGTTAAAAAACAAACGGCAACAGAAGAATATTCTGCTGTTGAATATCTTCAAAATAGCATGTAGTGATCTGCCATTGAATCTTGCACTTGTCTTTGCAGAGGCAGTGCAGAAATCTGTCTGAGTGGTAGTAGAAGATGCTGCCATGGAAAGCTGTTTCTCAGGTACTTCAGGGAGTGAATAATCCCTTTTGGTGACGTACAGTAAATGAATGGTCTAGCTTTGTCTGCCTACAATTTCAATCTGATTATTTTCTGTTATTTACAATGTTGTGTTAATTGAATTTGCTTAATAGTGATAATATCTAGCCGTACGTTGACTTTGACAACTTTATTGTGCAGTAGGCATTAATGCAGCATAGCAGACTAGAGCTTTTGTACCTCTGTGACAGAGTGTGAAGCCAGAAGAGTAAAAGCAATGATAGTTCAGCTCCTTGTGGAGTCTTCTGTGTTCTTTAAAACCAAAGTAGGGGCATTTCTGCAGTTCTAAAACGTGCCAGGTACTTTCAGACATCCGTTTTTGGTCTATTACTTAGAAACCTGCTTAATAGAGATAAATGAAGTTCAGTCTCATGCTTTTAGTGAATCTGAACTACTCCCTCTATGACCATAAAACTGGTTTTGCCATTCTGTATACCCTCATTAGGTGGACCAGAAAGGCTACAGGGTCATCTAGCTTTCTGATTAGGATGTATCGTGCTTTACTTTGGCAGGCTGAAAACGTTAACAAGATTTGCTATTTACTATTCTTTTTTGGGGCAGAGCTGCGCACTTGCCATCAGGCCAGCCATGAGCAGGAGGTGTGCACTGATTTCTCAGGGTATTTTTCCTGTAATATTTTAATACTAGGATTGTTCTGGGGGTGGTGTGTGTTTGTTGGGTTTTTTTATTTTTAATTCTTCTGGCCTGTTTTCTGAGTGGAAAGGGCAGCCTATCAGCTGGGATGGAGCGTGCTAACAGCATCAGGCCCTGTGCTAAAACATCAGCCTCTGGGAAGGGGGGAGGTGGGTTACCACCTTGGTCCACGCTAGGTATGCTGCTTTCTTATAGCCACTATAAATACTGCTTTGATTGTCATGGTAAGGGGTTGTATTTTTGGTACTGCAGGTATATACAGTGGCTGCAGTTTAGCATAATCACGTGCTGCTGATTTCCAAAGGAATGATCTTCACCTTGACATTTTAGTACCTGCAGCGCAGCTGCCTGGGACTGCAGGAAGCGCAGTGGACGGCGGGCAGGCAACTCTTCCCCGCTGTCCATGCCTGCCTTGCCACGGGGACAGGCAGAAGTGAAGGTAGGTATGCTCCGGAGGAGGTACAAGCAGGAGATAAGATAAAAACCTGCCTGTGTTGGGGGTGTGTGCTGGAGCAGGCACCGCTTCTGCAGACTGCCACTTTGGCTGCTCTGGGTGCCCTATGTGCCTCCCAGATGAGCACTGGGAACAGATTCAGAAATACTGTTTGGCCAGCTTCATCTCTGTCTTGCTCTGCGTATGCATCTCCTGTTCTGTGTTTGGTTCGCTAATCTGATCTATCAGCTATCTCCCTGCAAAGCACAGGATTAATTTTTATGTAGTATTTTGAGCATTATATTCTACTTATATTCAGGATACTTTGTAAGGTAAATAAAGCATGGTCCAATATCAAGTATGCATTAATAGCCCCTGATGCTTTCATCTAACAGCTTTCTCTGTAAAAATTTTTTCCACTGCAGTTTCAAAAAAACCCCTTTATTTTGTACAGCTTTTTAACATGGTAACTTTCAAGATCATCTCCATGTAGTTCTGGTTTTTATTTGTGGTCACTAAGCTGCGTCTTTGACAGTCTCTCTTTGTGATGAGACTATATTTTTCCACAAGATCGAGTTGACTGAAATTGTTTCATGTTTCCAGTGATGTAGACATATAACAAGCTGCAGATTGCTTGATAATTCATTCTGAGTAAAATTAGAAAGGAAAAAAATTTGCAAAATTAAAAGATCACTTAAATTATAGCCCTTTTTCTACCTTGTTAGTTAACATTCCAAACAGCGATGTACAAACTGCATAATTTGTTTTGCTAAAATATACCCAGTGTGGAGCCATCTGTGTAATAGTTGACATTATTTATATTCAAAAGGGACATTGCGATAGCTGGAAGAGCCCCTACTCCCAGCTAACCGTTTCTAGTGTAACTCTAAATTATTGATTTACATTCATTCTCTATTAATCTGTTATGAGCTCATCTGCTGCTTTCAGCTCTGTTACCATGTTGGAATACTTCTAATTTTCCAAACTGAATAGCGATTTACTGTGAAGATGATGGGATGAATGTTCTCCAGTGAATATCTGAGAACCTCTTTTGCCCCAGCTAGCCTCTTTCATTTGAAGCCTGTATTGGGAGCTCTGGTACGTAACAAGACCAGCAGCAATGCCTTGGCAATCTTGGAAATGTCCCTTTCCTTTCTGTCCTCCTTGATCCACTGAGTATATGCTTGTATTTCTAAGCAAAGTATTTATGAGACAACTTGCTCGGTGTCTTTGGAGATGGAATGACTCTTCTGGTCTTTGAGCTCTGCCTGGGATGCTTGGGGGCCGTGTGAGTAGGTTTTCTTGTCTGTTTAGGAAGGACATCCCATCTTCTGCAAAACATGTTGAATCTACTGGGTACTGTATGCTATGCAATTGTGCTTGGTAGCTCTTTCATGCTTACTCTGCTCGAGTGGGTTCTGTTCTAAAATATGTGTTTGCATATTGTGCAACCACTAGGGAAACCATATAACTCTACAGGAATGAAGTTATTGTTAAATGTGCATTTTTTCAGTTAACTTACATGGAAAAATAAATTTTGAGAATGTTCAAATTGGAAGTTTTGATTTAGAAATAATTTTTGAGAAAATTATAAAGCAGTAGTGAAGTAAAAGTCAAAGTTATATGAATGCCATGAGAGAGTGAAATTATGTGTTCTAGGACTGGCTGGTTTTGAAGAGATCTGGTTTGATCAGTACTGAGTACAATATAGTTTTTCATCTTTGGAATTATAAAAGTATCACACTGAGACTCTACTCTGTGTTGTTGACTCATTAAAGAAGGTTTTACCAACACCCATGAAAAATGCAATTAGTAGCTTACAGCATCTTGAAATGATACATGTAGTCGTCGTTGTAGGTGCTATTGCACAGTAAATGAGAGTCGAGATGAAGGACCCTTTTCAGTCCGTGCTCCTGCAGCGAGCTCAGTGCTGCAGCACGAGTGTTGCCCCATATTCAGAGAAATACGTGGGCCCTCAACTGCCAGCAGCAGCGGCTTGGGCACCCGGCTAGAGTGCTTTGGTGTTTTCCTACAGTGCTGCTGCGGTTGCTGTGCCACGGTCAGAAGAGTCAGAGTTAAAATGTAGATTTTGTGCTTTGAGGTGTGAGAGCTTGGCTCACAGGGAGATGGCTGGAAAGCCTATTCCTACAAGTGGGACCAGTCCCTGATTCTTTCTGGGATGAGTCCTAGCCTTGCTCTGGAGAGAGAGTGCTGAGCCTGCAAACCTCCTTTTTCCTCATGCTGTTTCAGAGTGATAGTGGATGAAATGCATGATTAACTCACCGTTTAGCACTTCTCTTCTGGCTGAGCCAGAGCCCACTTTTGTGGATGGCCTTGTGTTTCTTTTTCCTGTGGCGGTATAAGTTGCTGTGCTGAAATTGCAGCAGTCGCTTTCTAAAGCGCATGATGCCCGCATGGCTGCTGGAGGGTGATCCTGTGGGTTGTGTGCTGTGATGTGGGAGGGTCCTGGGTGCTTTAACAGTGGTAACTGCCTCTCCGTGTACCCACAGAGGTGTCAACTGGCAGCTGTAAATGGTGACACAGGGCAGTTGTGCAGCGGCATGCTGTACTGCTGCTGCAGGGTGGGGATTGCCTGCACTGGGAACGCTGGTGGGAGCCTGGGATTGACTGATCCCAGTGAGTCCCTGCAAGCACGGCAAAAGGCTGACAAAGCTGCTGGCTCTGTGGGAGGCAGTGCTTTCGGACACAAACCTTCCTCTGCATGGAGAGCTCAGCAGGACAGCTTGCCATTCACCAAGACACGATCTCTCCTTATGGCAGCGTATGGAGGTTCCCCATGTTCAGCCAGGAGCTGCTGCGCTCACTGGGGGAGCTGCTCTTGGGGCGGAGGTCCCATGTTCTTCATTTCTAGCCTCAGGGTCCACAACCCCTCTCTTGCATATAGTCACCAAGAGTTCCTTGATGCCGCTCCTGCCATAGCGATGGTGCTGCTCTGCAGGAAATCCCTCCTGCCTACTGCCATTTATGAGTCCAGCTCCAGGCTGGTTTAACCTCCTCGTGGGAGGGGACTGTGAATTGGATCCTACCATGCAACCAAATCAGAACACAAAGTCTTCAAATTAAATGTGCTCAGCCTTTTCCTCCCTGCCTCCCCCATCTTCACCCTGACCTTCACGAGCACCAAGCAATGTCCAAATGGTCTTCTGAGTAATCTAATCGTGAGAAAAGGATCTTTTCTAAGTACTGTAGCACCATATAACTGAACTCAAGTATGTACTGTAGATCAGAGGCATCATCTCGGCTTGTTCCATTGAAGTATAATTAATTACCATTTCAATAGTGCTACTAGGTGTACGTATTCATCCAGTGCATTGAAAAATAATAACAAAGCTTCTTATTATCTAACAGATGATGTTATACATTGTGGATGCAACCTATTAATATGGAAATACTGACACATTCATCTGGAGTAATTTGCATGGTGTATTTCCCAACCTAATAATGAAAAAAGTAGGTTAGCTTCCAAGTTTTCTGAAATCGGAATTAAAGATTTATAGCAAGAAAGTCTTTGACAGTTTTACACAAATGGCTGAAACTTGCAAACCTGGCATATTCAAAATGGTTTGCCCCACAATAATGACTTGGAGATATTTCTGATTAATTGTAGTACTATATCAGCACTGGATTTCCTTGGTTTTCCAATTATCGTACTGTTTTTTTACAATTTAAAGGAAATATTTTAATTCCACAGGAAGATATGGCTTACCAAGCATGGTGTCATCTGAGAAAAAGTGCTTTTAAAAGGAGATTTTATAAAATGTAGTTCACAGAAGCTTATGCGAAGCAAACTTTCTTCTTCTGGAAGCATTACATTCAGCATTGAGCATTCTAGTTGCTTGGTTGTTGCTAGAGAGTATATAGCACGTGGTTCCTATAAAAATTGAACTGCTAGGTCTTAGCCTGGCTAGAATTTTGCAAAAGGTGTACTTGTGAAGTAGTAGTGTATTTGTGACCATCTCTAAGACGATTTTGGTGTTTAATCAGTCTTTACCCCAACCTTCAAAATTACGATCTTCCTTCTGGAGCTCTGATTCTTTGCTATGATAAATGTGAGATGTTGAGATGTGTTTCAGGAATATAAAGATTGCCATGTTACGTTAGAGTTAACATCCACCAAATGCCGTGCTCTGCGGGTGCATCTGGACTGCAGGCAAAGGTGGGACTGCGGTGTGTGCAGGGATGCTTCATCCACTTCAGCCAAGGGCCCTGTGCTGCAGCTGCTCTGCCAGCCCCCTGTCTGTCTTTCCTTCTGTGATGAGCGTCCTCCAGCTTCTCCGGTGGACGTGTCCCATCTCCATGTTGTTCTGGCTGTAATTTGGTGGCGGATGCAGACTGCCAATGAGAAAGCAAAACAGAAAGACCAGACTTGGGCAGTGTTACAGGGGCTTTAGTGACTCTTGCCCCAGCCTTTGTGATGTTTGAGGAAAGGCACTGAGTATTTGAGCCAGGCACCTCCTCCTTTGTGTGGTGCTTTCTGCTCTGGAGAAATGCGTTTTCGATGGACTTCTCTGTGTGTTGCTTCCTGTCATTTTGAATTGTTCAGTGAAAACACATGCTCGAGCTCTCCTGTTGTGCAGGAATGGATTTTTTAAAGATTATGCACTTCTCCAATGCTTTCACTATTCTCTTCAGCTAAATTTCACAGCTGTGTTTTCTCACCCAGCAGATATCCTGCTGCCAGATGCTTAGATACTAACTTTTATAATACAGCACACGTTGTTAGTAGCTGGTTGTCAACACAGTCATGCTCTGTAGACTATTTTCTGAAAGAATGGTTATTGTGGATAGGAAGCTCTATTTTAGGTTTTCTGCTGTTGTGCTTTGCCCGTTTAATATCTGACTGCCCTCCACATGTATAAGAAGGTATGTAGGTTCTGCATGAAGAGTAGAGACTTTGCTTTTTCCTGTTTCTGGTCTATTAAAGCCTTGTCTCCTATACTGAAAATGGAGGCTACTGTAAACTCGAGTCCTTTTGTTTTGACTCATGAACACCCATGATCCATAAGCTGTGCTGGATCTGTCAGATATTTTTTTTGAGAGTAGTACCTTCTGCTAGAGTCACAAGCCAGATATCAGATTGTGGCTGAGCACACTCTGATCCTCCCCATGTGTGTGATGCTGGGAGAAATTTTTTATTTTGGGTTTGTTTGCTTCCTCTTCATGGTCACTTTCTGTGAGAAGTTCTTAGTTTTATTTTAGAACAAGAAATGTGGTTGAAGAAAATGAAATCAAGGCATGAAGAACATGCTGCAATTGGAAGTGGTTACTTGTATTTGTCTGGTGATTTTGTGAGGCTTTATAATGCTAATAGACGTGTTGAAGGCTGGATAGGCTTGGTAGCCGAGTAAAGTATTTTAAAGGCTTGTGTATTTTGAGAAGTGAACTCAGGCTGATGCTTTGTAGTATGATGAAATCATTTATGCAAAAGTTGCTTTATTTTTAGGTCTAATGCAATCCCTGAAAGAAGATGAAAACTATTAGGACCTGGCTGCTGTGGAATTTCTAATGAGGCTTGATAGAACAGAAGTTTAGAAAAAAAAAAAGTTATCTAAAATCCTGTTTACTCATAATATTCTTTTCAAGTTCCATTGCAGAAATGAGAATTGTTTTAGCATTCCCAGTCCTCATCTTGTAATATTTGTTTGCAGAAAGAAAATTAGATTGATCTCAGAATAACATTTTCTTTCTATTTAATATGACAATATATTCTGTGTGAAATGACATGTTCTCATAAAAGTAAATGTTGGGCTACTCTGAGTAGTGGCGTCTGCTGGAGGACTGTGCCACTTAATATGTGTGCGGGCAGGCAAGAGAGCTGCGGAGGTTGGAAAGAGAAGGGAGTGCAAGTGTCTACCCACCCCCGCTGCCAGGGGACAGAGGGAGTGTTGGGGAGTGGAAGGCCGTGGTGCAGCCTCAGGGCATGGTTAAAATCCTCTTTAAGGGGAGCCCTGCAAGTAAGCCTTGCATTTGTTCAAAGAGGAAAAAAATGCTCCCCTAAGCTTTGGAGACAAAGCATGGCCATTGGAGTGAGTGACAGGCTGGCCACGACCTCTTCTTCAAAGCCAGGTTTGGGGATTTCTGTTGCCAGAATGCTTTAAAAGGTAAGGAGCATTGCTGTGCATTAATTAGTAAAATTTGAGCTGGCTCAAGTGGTGCTTGGAAATATTAACTATTAGACTTTGGATTCATGCCCTGGAATAAAAGTGAGTTTTATGTTAGTTTTCCAGTTTTCATTTATAATTCTCCTTCTCTTACAATAATTCTTCAGTTGGGGAAGTATAAGCAGCTTTAAGCATATGGACCACTCTGAAGGTCAGCACTATAAAACAGCAGTCTTAGGGCCGTATTGATGGTGCAGTGTAAGTGCTGGGTCTGACAACACAGCGTGTTGATCAGTAAGGATGAGCTCAGAAAACCCTTGGGAGCCTGTATCACTGCCATCGCTGCACTAGAGAGAAGATCAAAATGACCAACTTCTGACAGTTTTCTAAATCCTGTACTCCAACAGCCATCTCGCAGAGGTCATCACCAGCCGACAAACTTCTGCTGGCAGCACCCTTTGTCACTTTTCCCTTGCAAAACTATTTTACCCCCTACATCTCATATTTCACCATGGGTGAAAGATCTTTGCCTTCTCCTGGCTTTCTGGACCCTTTCAGACTTGCCCTCACACTACCAGTTTTTTAGGGGTGCTGGAGCTTTGACTTTCACCTCCAGGTTGGGGTGTGGGTCTGAGATACCACTCTGGACCTGTTGGTAACCCAGGGACCCCTCCCCATCTGCCCTGAGTACAATTGCTCCCTGCTACTTGAAGTTTGAACACAGAAACCTGACAATGTGCCGCATCTCCAGGTTTCTGCCTCCCAGAGGCCAGTTGCTGGGCACATACTGGTTATACACTGGCACACGTTGATATGCAGTGGACTGGAAGCCTTTCAGGTTTTGCTTATGCTATTGAAAAAAATGGTCAGTGTCCCTGTAATACCGATACATCTGTTCAGAGAAAGAAGTTGTGTGAGTGCGAAATGCTGTTAGCAATCTGATCATGTGTGATTGGTGAACAGGTCTGAGAGTAATGGAATGGTTAATCTGCCCTGTAGATGGATATGTTCTCTGGATATAATAAGAAGGCCTGCCTCTCTTATAAAATTAGAAACTGAATGTGCATAGGCATTATATAACTGAAGCTAATACTGTATATGGCAACGTGACGGATTAATATATATTGAAGTCCTTGATTTGTTCTCATTTCTGTCCTTCTGGTAGTTTATGGAAAGGTACGAGAAGTTTTCAAATTACTTTTAAAATTAGCTCCTAACCTATATAGTTTATCATCATTTTCTGTGCCATGAGCCTGAGGTGTTAAAGGATGCATAATTCGGTATTTCAAAAATTGTCAGTGGCTTCACTATTTGAAATTTTAAATATTCTGAATGTACTTCTGGCATTTAGTGGTTGTATTTGTTCATTCAAATGTAATGGGTATTGAATAGGACATATTATCAGTTTGATATAGAAAATATATTTCGGTAATTACATATGCCTACACTTGACACAGATGTCAATCTTTTTCTGCCAAGAGGGCTGGTAAAAGAGTACACCATCTTTATTGCATTTTATGAAGATGCAGTTCAGAATTTTTGAATTCATGAGGGAGGTGCCTGGGGAAAGCGGGAGCCACTTCCCTGGTGCTGGTGCACAAAGTGGTGTATCAGTTCTATATTTCCAGCAAACCTTTCTGCACTCTTTGAATCATCTTCTGTATTTTAATGACTTACAGAGATTGCAGCCTCTGTTTATTATAAGCATGTGAGCCTTTTTCTGAAGGATATACAGAAATGGATGATGTAGATAGTAATGTGTTCTTTAAAATTTTTTCATTTTAAATGTATGGATTTCAGCTGCTTAATTGAGCTGATATAAAGAGTTGACTACCTGTCTGATAATGACGTCTGTATGGGACTTTCGCGTTATGACGTACAGATGCTCTCTAGTCTAAATGCTGTGTGCTGCTAATGGTTGTCTCTGCAGTAAGTTGATTCTCTTATGACACAGACCAGGTAGGTAACTGTAAGGATCAGTAGCTGCTGAAAGGAGGCTCCCATTTTGGATCTTCTGTTTTCTGCAGCCCCTGGCAGAGGCTGCCTTTGATCCAAGAGCAGGCATGGTTCAGTGCCTTAGTGAGGGATGTCACCGAAGCTAGCTATTTTGCTGAACACACAGTACATTTGAGATTGGTTAAAAGTCCAGTGAGTGTTATTTTTACAATTGCCAAGCAGTTCCTTTAGGTCAAGAATAGAAATCTTGCACTTTTTATTCTCTTTGGTGTGAATGGCAGAATTTTAATCTCTGTCATTCTGTGAATTAATGCTTAGAAAGAAGAATTGCATTTTGGAATCTGACCGGATACACAGAAACTGCTATACTATATCTTATGCTGCCATAGCAACATATGAGTGCAATGAGTTAGAAATCTCCCAGTTATTAGAAAAACTGAATTAAACCAACTATTGAACGAGATTGTGTTCACATATGAAAGGTGGATTCTGCCTTCACTCCTGCAGTCTTGACCTTGTTTCAGGTAAAGGGGTATCCTTGACTCTTGAGAAACAGGCTCGATTGAGATAAACTGTTTATACTATGATGAAGAGTATGAGAAGTGCTGTGTTATCGTTCGGGGGCTCAGATTCATGAACAGATATTCAGGCTGCTGAGTGTGCTCGAAACTGTCTTGAAGAATATTTTAAAAGGTAGCCATGAATGGTAAGAAAAATTAAATTTTCTAGCTTTAGTTCCTTGTTTGTGAAATAAATATATGTTTTTAATTTATGTAATGACAGATTAAACAAAAAATGCTATGAAAAATGAGATTTCTCGAAGGTAAGGAAATAGCAGGAACCTAACATTAAGTATGAAGAATCTTACGAATTGTTGTTCATTTCTGACCTGCTCTCCTAATAATTGAGGAGAGGACTGAAGCTGGCAGCAGATGATGGTTTTGAAAATACTGTGAGCCTAAGAATACGGTACTGCTTTCCAAATGACATACCTCTCCATTAGGACAAAAAAAGAGGCGACTTCCTAGGGAGTGTTAATGGGAATAAGTTTCTGGAAAATATCTCTTTTATTAGGGTCATTTCATTTGGAGACCACCCTGCCACTATCCTGATGGCAGGAAGAGCAGTTCTGCGAACCCTCAGGGCATGCTCATCTTTCTTTTGTTGTCAGTGACAAAATGAGAGATGGAAGGAGGAAATGCGTTGTGGTATTGCTGTATTTTTAATCATATTTTGCTGGTTGTCTTTATTTTAAATTTTAATAATGTATCTGATCTTTTGTCAGGGATTGCTAATATGTCTCCAGCCCATCTTTTCTGCTGTGATTTTATAAATAGCCATAAAAATATCTGTGGGCTCTAATAAAGAAAGTTTTATAGTAAGCCTGAAGCGTAAAATTCTGAAAGTATACTTTTAGCACTGTTGTATAAAAGTTTTGAAATATTTTGCAGTTGACAGGATCAGGAGAGTTTTTTCATATTTTGCAGAGTGTTCCTAGCAATTATCAATAATGTGGTTTTAAAGATCCATGTAATAGAACAAGTGTTTAAAAAAGTGCAAGTGCAGTCATTTTTAAAACTTCTGCTTAATGCAGTGATAAATCTGTTGGCTTCCAGTAACACCACAAAACCATCAGACTGATATATTGATAATTGCAATTAAACTGAGATTATTTCCTGTACACTTTCTGCTTACAAGGCCTTTTGATGTACTCCTTTCCTTTTACCTTTCCAGATTTGAAATAGTTACTTTCCTCTACAATTGAATCTTTGGGATTGCTTTTGTCTACCTCAACTCTTCTTCCAGTACAGACCAGTTCCCAGCACTGCTGCAGTGGTCGGGCCACCAGGTGCTCATTTTCTGTTATGAAGCAACCTCTCTGCTGTGGCTCTATAGTGTCCTCATTGTACATGCTGTGTGTATTTGTCACATACACAGCGCATGCAATGTGGACATCATGGAGCTCAATTTACACCTGATAAGGAGATAAAATACTTGCAAGAAATGTCATGGGTTTTTTGGGGGAGGGGTTTTGGTTTCTTTTTTTTAGGATTTTAAAATTTATTTATTTGGTGTACGCACATACTGTTCTTGTGTATGAGATGGTATCCAAAAATTGTGCTGTAGATACAGTTCATCAGTGAAAACAAGGCAGTGGAAGGAACTCACAGGGTCATTGCAGTTCTCCAGACCTCCACAAAGAAATGAGTTAACAGGACTTAAGTAGTGGAGGAATCTAATTTTGGTTCCTGATAGTGCAGTGGTTCATTTTAGGTTCATATATTCTATTATTGACATCCTTGTGGGGTTTTTTTGCACATTCAGTTCTTTGTTCTATCACTTAGGGTTTGGGGGAAAAATTGCCTTTTGCATACAACAAGAAAATGTTGTGTAAATCTTGTATCAACTTATATGTTTTGGGGGTGTTTTGTTTTAAAGCAAAAGAGCAAAACAAAACTGAATCTTCTGGTTTTGTTTTTAATAAAAAACCCTATTATTTTTCTTCTAGTTTTTTGAAATTGTGTATTTGAGAAATCTATTTGAAAATTCCTAAAATACAAGGAATTAGGTATTTAGAAGTAAAAATTGTTACAAGGACAAATATTGCACCTAAAATGACTTGTTGGAGGCTGCAAAAATGTAAGTCCATTCTCAACCGTGTGTAGTCTGAATCTGTAATGGGCCAAAAACTGCTTGCTAGACCTGCAGCCCACTTCAAGAACAGGAACTTCATTAGAAAACTGTGATTTTTTTCACTGTGCTGAAATAAAATTTAAAAGGGGGATGGTGGTGGTACGGGACATGTTTTCAGTGACAGTGAGGAAACGTTAACGAACAGCTGTCTCGGGGGAACTGCACTATGTATTATTCCAGTTGCTACTGAAAGCATTATATCATTTAGCAGGAGTTTTTAGGAGCTTTGCCTTTCATTAGATTACCAATGATGATGTTTTGTATTATTACTTGTTTGTTTTACACTGGGAAGAAGACTGAATACAATGGCTCAAGCCGCTGGCTGCAGATTGTTTTTTCCTCCCCTAGACCCAATGTTGCTCTTGCTGGCATGCTGTGGTCTTCACGGACAGCCATGCTATAACCAAGAGTGATGAAAGGTGCTCTTCTGTGTTGGATTTATTGCATAAATGATGGTGATTATAATATGTAGTGCTTTGTTTCAATTACCATGCTTACAAGGCGCTCCAGGAGCTGCAGACCTAGCAAAGCTTGTTTTCCTCTGAGTTTATTCTGTGTCCCCTCATCAGGCTTGCTATACAGGTGCAGACACATCACTGTGAACAGAAACAAGAAAAAAAAATTTCCTAGGCTATGGAAAACTCTGGATAAGTAGTTATATTAGAAAATGGTGGTATCAGCTCGGTAGTGCCTGCCCTGAGTCTACTTTAATATGAATAAAGACCCGCCATGAGATTATGAAAAATAGTTTCTGATGTTTGAAAATAAGTGTATCCAGTGAAGAGTACCATGAGAGCAGTGCTTTACTTCCAGGTATTTTTCCAAAGTGACCTGGGACACAAGCCCCTCAGAGCTCAGTCCTGTAGATGTCAGCAGTGGCTGATGGGAGCTGATGAAGCTCTGCTCTGACCTCCTCTGAGTCCCGCTGTAGCAAAGGGCTGCTTGGAGGCTTTGGCTCTCCTCTGCCAGAGTGGTTTTGCTTTCAATGGATTTCCCCCCCCACCCCCCCCCTTCCTTTAAATCGCTATTTTCATTAATCCAATTGCTGGAAAAGGATTATAGGCCCAGAATAAAATCCAGTTGTAATTAAAAATGTGAAAGCGGATTATGTTTTTAGGCCAAAGTTATTAGAGGAAGCTATCAACATACTAATATTAATACCCTAATCTCAGCTGGGAGGCTGTTATCATGATGAGTGTCTGATAGTGGGCTGGTCACTGAATATTTTATAATAGATAACTTCTGCTCGTGTTTGCCTCACATGTATATATGTGATATGCTAAACACACCAGCTGCCTCTCACGGGCTTTGTGGGCATCCTGGTTTTTTTGTATTTCTGGAAGACTGTTTTTCAGGAGCTACTCTAGCTATATTGCAAAAGCAAGAAGAGTTTGTGAGGGGACATTCAGGGCACAAGGGCTGTGGGAATTACCCTCTGTAAGAGGATTGGGGCATATTCCAGTCTTCAACATCTCTATCTTAAGCTATCTTTTCATAATGAGCACTCCCTTATCAAATATCCTCTCTGCATTTGTAGTTTCCGTGAACCCCCTAGCTGGATAAAGAAAGATGGCAAACTGGAACAGCCCTCAGCCATCCTGTTGTTCATGCCAGGTGCCCAGCTTTCTGGCATGCAAGTGTCTGGGTATTGAGTTTGCAAGCCTGTTTTGTAAGTTCTTCCGTGTAGAGCACTCTTTAATTACTCCTTTAGAATTAAATCAATGTAGGGGCTAAAGCTACCTATTATTATTATTTTTAATGCAGAGATTGAAACTTTCTTTGACCTTTGCTTTCTTCAATTGGGAAGTGCTTCATTTCATCTCTGTAATATTGAATTAAATGAGTTTTCAGTAAAGGAAAGGATTCTGAAAAACTTAGTCCCTGATGAAGGATTTAGATGAAAAAATATGGACCTGAGTGGCTCTCAAAGTCTGTTGTTCAGAATCCACCTAGATTGTGCTGAACTTCCCGGGCTCGAACATCCTTCACCTGACAGTGCTCCGTGTTTGGTCCTCTGACGGCAAATGGGGTTTACAGCTGAAGCAGTGAAGAAAGTCTTCTAGGGCATCAGTGCAAAACTGCTAGAGGGATAAAAATAAATAGTCTCCCAAATGTCAGTTTATCAGCCTGTGAGCTACAGGGAGTTTTCAATAAAGTAAGTTCTTTCCAATGTTTTCTTCTGTTTTAGGTATTTTCGTGTTTTAGGTTTTTCTTTTTCTTTTCTTGATTTGCTTTCCCAGTTCCTTTTCAGGAAGATGTTTGGATCATTCCTTCCAGTAACACCCTATTTGTGATCTTTGCTCTCCTCCGAGTGGCCCTGTGTGGCTTGTGCTTGATTTTTTTGGATGTCAGAAGCAATGCAGACTTTTCTCTCTTGTCTTGTTTAGGAAGCTTTCTGTTATCTACCCACCATTGCTGGTGTCCCAGGCAGATGCTGAGGTACTGGCTCCTGTGTTTCTCTTGGCTCTTCTGGAGCATCTTGCTTTTGTGCTGGGGTTCAGCTCCTCACGTTCAGCCTGGCAGTGGTGGTTGTGTTCCGCGGTGCCTGATGGCATAGCTCCAGCTGCTAGTCCAAGCTATTTTGAAATGTATATTTACATGAAATAAATTTAGTCTCTAGGTTGCGCTGAGGAATTCTCTGTATCTCTAGCCTGTGCTAGCAAGAAATCTACTGTGCCAGAAACTCAAAGATTTCACAAGAGGCAGCATTAGAGGGCTACATGTTTTTACTGCTGTGCGCAGCTGAAGAATTCCAAATTTAGTATTGTCTGTATGCGTTGGAAAATATAAACTCAGGAAAAAAGACTAATAAAAATGCCAAGAGTCGGCAGAGCTTTCCTTCATGTATTTCCACTGTAAAAGTCATGAACCTCAGTGATATGCTGATTTTTCCTCTTCTGACACGCTTGCAGCAGTACTGTGTGCAGCACAGAATTTGCTTGTTGCTGTCAACATTGCCAACAGTTCTCTCTTGTTTCAACAGTTCTCTCTCTTTTGTGGCAGCAGCAGCTTTCATGTGTGCAGGCTGGTGGAGGGGAATGGGTGCTGGGGACAGAAGTCTGTTTTAAGGTGTCTCATACAGGGAGAACTTGAGACTTTGGCTCTTGCCCCAAATAACCACTGATGAACAGGATCATAAATCTCTACCTTTCAGATGTTCCCTAGGGACTCTGCTCCTCTTTCGTAAAACTGGATGGGGAGTAGGCATCTGAACTCTTAAGCAGCGTGGGTTTTCATAACCAGCTCCTCTTGTAAATTACTTGTCCTGGGGAGTGAGAGGTGCTGTGCCCTGCTTCACGGGCAGCTGTCGGCACAGGCAGCGGCTCAGCTGAAGCAGCTGGGTTTTGCTTTCTGCCTGCGCTCTGGCTGCTGCATTTCTGCCCGTGAGCCCTCTGCAGAGGGAGGACAGTTTAAACCTTTCATGCTGGGTTATGCCGCGTGGTTTGTGAGTGTGCACATGTATGCATGCCTGCTATTAGAGTCCTTCTTCTGCATCCTTCTAATTGCTTTCTCTTGTTGAAGATTTGGTGGCTCAGCGGATCAGGAATGCTGAGCCGAGGAAGGTGGGTCTGTGTGAGAGGAGTTTGGTGTTTGCTTGGTGCTGGTTTCTGCACTGTTGGCGTTTGAGAAAACAACTGTGGAGCGGTGTGGTGGGAGGAGGGGATGCATTTCACCTTTATAATGCTATATCTTATTTTGACATGAACTAAGCTCTGGAGCAGACACGTGCTGTAAACCTTCACTCTGTACTAGTTCCTGAGCATTAACTCCCAGCTCGGGAGCTGCCGAGCCGTGGTCAGCCACTGAGTGCCGTTTGTGGTAAATGAAACTTCTGCAGGTTCAGGCTGCAGCATGTGGCCGTGTGATGGACGTGCAGGCAGCTAAGCACAGCGCAGTATCTGCTTGGAGGGATGGCACTTACTGTAGCTCTGCCTCCTTGGGCTGGAGGCTGGAAGGGTCGAAACTATCTTTCAGTGTGAAGGATGGAAAGAAAAGAGCTGCCTCTGGGCTGAGCTTGTCTAGTAATCCTCATGTCCCCAGGAGTGTGTCGGCAGCGTGATCTCCCCTCAAAGCAAGCATCGCTGGCCCCTGTCCTGGCCTTGTGCCACGGGCATCAGGAACTGCTGGGGCTGCCTGTGAAGGCTTGTGGGTGAGGGATGGGGTCCGAAGAGACACTGGCTTCCAGGGCACCGTCCCACATCTCTGCAGAAGGCAGAGCTCTGCATTTGTTTCCTCCTCTCCCATTAATTGTTTTCAGATAGTTTCTCTTTATTATTTTCTGTGTTTTTCTTACAGTCCATTTTCTTTCCTCAGTTTGCCTCTTTCTCCATCATTTCCTTCTTACTCTATAGCATGATGCTTTGCATAGGAACTGTTGTAGAACTACCTGATATTTTTGGTTTGAGCTTTTTCCTATCCAATTGTAAAAGCAGTAGGGTTTTTTAATTACTCTGAGGAACAAGGTTTCTTTTGGTATTTTTGCCATGCTTCCTTGAACACCTTCAAAATATTTGTAATACTGTATCTTTTACTGTGGGCTTTTTTGCACAATGCTGCTAATGTGGATTTGAAGTTGCGTAGGCATATTCCAAAGGCTGTGCACAAATGAATTCGCTGCTATTGATGGGCATTCAGTCCCGATAAAAACAGTGACACTGAGAGTTACATGTTGAAAAAGGACGTAACAAAAATAATTTAAATATTTTTCTCATGTTTGAGTATATTTGTGGTGTCTGATTGAGGTGGTTAGCAAAATAAAGACAGATGGCAATGAATTCATTCCAACATATTTTCATTATGGTACAGCTATTCTGACTTCTCACTGCACTTGTGCAAATGATTTTCTTCTTTAAACTTCCCTTGTTGCTGCTGTCCACACCTGCTCAGGGAATTCAGAGGTAGTGTGCTTATAATATGTATGTAGAATTGATCTTTATATTAAAAAAAATATTAAAAAAGAAAACTGGAAAGAGGAACGGCCTGTAATTAACCCATATACTCAGTCCTGCATCAAGTAAGTTTAACTCCTTCTCCTTTAAAGTCCATACCAAAACTTAACAGGATTAGAACAGAGTTTATCATTGTTGAATTTTAGTTGGGCGCACTTCGAAGTTTGAAGATGACACGGTGATTCACAGTGCTGCCTTCCTTAGGAAGGGCGAGAACATTGCTATTGATACACAAAATGAGCAGCAAGACCAGGCACCTGCCCCGGTCTGCCTGTGCATCCCCCAGCAGCCCACGTGTTTGCCTGGACGTGGCCAGGGTGATGCCACCATTTTCTCTGTGTGTGAATGGTCAGCAAATATGTTTTGATGAAAAGTTATAATAGTTTGTAGGTCATGGCAGAAGAAGAAAAGCGGAGGAGAGGAGAGTCTTTGCAAGGACTGTGACCACTTGTAGTTGTTGCTTTTTCTGGTGACTCAGGTGTTCTTCAAGCTCCTGCCCTAAATAAATACAGTCTTTAATGTGTTTTGTCTTAATGTGATAATTATATTATCTAAAAAGCTCATCTATTGCTTTAAAGAAATATTTCACATTTCAAGAATTACTCTAACCAGCCAGCATCTTGTCTCGCTTTACCCTATTTGAAAGATGTGCATTATCTTAGTACTTTCGATATGGAGAAGATACTAAAATCCATGTACATTGCTGGAAATACTGTACTCAGTGTCTATATGAAAAAGTGTGCTGAAAACACAACAACAAAGTAGTGTTCACTGTAGTATAAGTTGTTATTTTTTGAGATGTCTGCACACACAATTTGCATAACTGTTCAATTTGTTTGGTGGTTCTGTTCTTCTATGTAAAGTATTGCTGCTATTGTTTTTATAGATCTGAGGCAACATATGCCTTGAATATAGGAGATTAAAATTGTTTTCCCTTGCTGCTGAGCATCCTAACAGGGACTACAGTGGGGATATGGTCTACCTTTATCCCTCCCAGGTCACCTCTCCGTCTGCCCCCACCGCCCATGATGGATGCGTGCGTGGGCAGGGTGAGGAGGGGATGGGTCTAGCTTAGCACTCCTCTGCTTCTCACCTTTCTTTACCTCCTGCGCTCCTGGACGACGCTGCACTGCCTACTGCTGAGACAAACTGCCAGCCCCTGGCAGGGAAGAACGACCACAGCATGTGAGCTGTAGGACGACTGCCTTGCCAGGGCTGCTGAAGATCAGTGATAGTGCCCTGTGCGCATGACAAAGTGTTGGAGTTGTAAGCGAGGAGGTGTTCAAGGAGAAGGATATCAGTCTCCCTGTGGGAGCACTATATGTCTGCGCTAATAGCCTCCTGCAGCTCAGTGCGGCTGTAATCCTGGCAGCGATGGTCGGGTTTGCCGCTATTCTGTTAGCGCTTGTACCAGCCCTGGCAGGGCTCTGGGTGCTGCCTGAGATTTCCGCAGCAGCTTCCCTGTAACCAGGTCTGGGCTGGCTTTTGCACCTCCCACAGTTGCAGTCTGTCCTGAGCCAAAGCAGTGCTTAGATTACTCTTAAATGAAGGTGGCTGTGGGATTCTGGTCAGAAAGCTCCAACTGAGGCAGCTGCAAAAACATGATGCTTTCCTCAGTGGTAAAGCACTAATTATTAATCCTGACCATCTTGGCTTTTAGCAGGGCTAATTAGCTCACAGCAGTGTCAGGTTAAAAGAGCTGTAAGCAGTGTGCTGCATGCAGTGTACAAGCAAAGGTGGGGTAAGACAGCGTAGACATGCCTGAAGTGCAGCATGGCCATGTCTGAGTAGCAGCATCATCAGGCAGGGCAGGGGTCGTGGCTGCACCCGCTCTGCCTAGCTCAGGACATTGCTTTTTCTGCTCCTGAGGACTCTGTTCCTATGGTTTCTCACTCTGCACCATTTCTATTGAATATAGTTTCTTTTTGTAGAAGACTGATATTGTCATGCGAATTTGGCATTCAGGATACTAAAATTTTCTGACTCTGAATTAACACTGTGTCCATTAATGCAAGTTTTCTCCCTAGATATAACAGACCAAACAAAAAGAAAAGTGTGAATAGTGAGGTGAAGTACTGTGTGCTAAAAGTGTAGTGCTGTTCTGTGCTGGAGGTGATGAGAAAACCAGAAGTACTTTGATAGAAGCAGAGAGAGGTCGAAATTTGGGGAGGGGGAAGTAAAGGCTTGTGCATATGCATCGTGGTGTGGAGAGGGTAGGAGGGAATATGTTGACATCTGGTAGACAAAAGATGCAAGTTAGGATTACAAAGAGCAAAGGGGAGAAGGATGCTCAGGCTCCAGCAGGTGTTTTGGAAGAGAGGGAAAAAGTAATAGCAGTTCAGGGTGAGGCCAGCCCTTCCAGCAGCCTTGTCCATGTGACTCTCCCCAGCGATGGTGTAGGGAAAGCCCCTTGAGACCTCCTTGGGGATGGGGACAGCCAGAAGCACCAGCCCCACTTCTGTCTTCTTGCGCTTATCTGGAGATCAACCTGGTTGCTGGTTCCCCAAGTGAAGCCTCCAGAGAGGCCAGGAGGTAAAAGCCACCAATAAACCCAGGAATCTATGAGAATGTCAGCCTTTGGAGAGCTGGTGGGTTTGTCATCTCTGAACATATTTTAGAGGGGAGAGCGGTTTGCGGGAATAAAAGGGGTCTTCTCTGGGGCTGTTGCTGGTCTGAGAGCTCTGTTGCAGAGCTGCTTTGTTGGCTGTGCATATGTCTGTCCTGAGGGCAGTTTGTTCAGCTGCATACCTGCAAGCAGCTCCTGCCCATTTCATCCCTCCCCCTCATCGATAACGTATCTGCCAGTTCAGAGGGTGCCTCTCCCCGGTATGTCACACTAGGGAAAGGCAGTCGTGTAAGAAGTGGCATGAAGATGGCAGGCTGGTAATGTGCTCCCTACCTCTCTGGGATGCCTGGAGTGCCAACACGTTTGACAAACCTGAGGTGCTGACTTTTATTTCAAGTCTAGTGTATCAAAGATGTAAGTTTTTCACTTTTATTCTTTTTTGTTTGTCACCAAAATAGCATGCGATTAAGGGGAAGGTACTGTGTTTTTGTATCCTCAGTATCTGTCACATTTTTTGGCTTTTACTGTAGTGCTGTAGCTTTTTCAGCATGCAGTGTATTCTCATGCAGGCCTATCTCTTCCACATTTCCTACAATGAAATGATACCATTCCCTGTTTTCTTTCTTCCTCTCCTCTCTTTTGCTTTCTTCCTCTCTTGCTTTCCATTCCAGATACCAATTCTTAGGAGCTCTGGAGAGAAGGCTTTCACAGAGACATGCGTCCTGTATTTTGGTTTGAATTCACGTAGCTCTTGTCACAGCCTGACTTGCTTGTAGGAAGAAAGTGCATTGCCAGGTCCTGGCACTGACAGCACTAGAGAACATTCTCACAGGATAGAGATAGGAGTATATCTACAGCAAATAAAGACCTATATTAGACTTGTTCATGTCTTGAACAGAATAGTAACATTTCACCATGTGAAGATAATCAAACCACTGTGCTCAGTGCAACAATACAAACCCAGGAGATTAAGCAGCTCCCATTTCACTCTGTCACCACTATGCTGCTGTTCCCTGGCATTACCCCATTAAAGCTCGCATAGGGCTGCCGAAATGTGCCATGCTCGAGCTTCTCTTACTGCAGAAGGTTCTTGTTCCTGTGTCTCTTTGCTAACTGTCATTTTTGTAAACGGAGTGGAGACTCCTGAGTCAGGCGTGACCTCTGAAATGTCATTGCTAATTTATCCTCTTTCCACCACAGAGCACAGAAAGACCTGGTCATGTGTTCTTTTAACTCAGTTGTAAATTCACAGATCATGGTATTTCTGGCTTCTGCTAAATACTCTTTGCTGTTAGGACAGTTTAGTGTTAACGTAAAGCGCCTGTGCTGGTATTACCCTGGATTGTGTGGCTCTGAGATACTGTGAGTTTGTCCAGGAAATGTTGTTCTTACCGGTTCATCCGAGGGGAAACTGATGGCAGACACGACTTGCTCAAAGCCAGTAAAGTCTGGTGGCAGGCTGGTCCTTCTTACACGAACCTTCCGGGGCCTGTCTGGGTAGGTCTCTGCTTCAGTATGGATTGCTGCAGAGTTAGTCTGGCTTTGTAATGAGCTCTCACCCACAGATGGGTAATACCTTCTTATCCATGCTCATGTGTTCAGGGTATCAGTTATGTGAAAAATTTTAGCTGTGCTCATGGTTTCCCTTGCAAAGGGTATGTGGCTTAGGTAGGCAGACTGCCTCTGAGTGTTTACTCGGAACATTTCGGAGAGGCGTGAGCTTGCTGTGCAGCAGGATTTCTCAGTGAAAATACTTTTGCATTAAATAGCAAAGAAAGACCAGAAGTTTGTCTGTGGGCCAAATGTGTGATTTGTATCACTAGGGTGAAGTTTGGCACTTCATTTCATTATCTCATTCCCGAGAGTGAGCTTATGCTTCTCCATTGGAGCCATTTCTTCTTTCTGGCCTTTTCTTTCACCTGCTCACCAAAGGTTCCTGATGCTTGCTGCAGAGCGCCGATAGGTGCATACAGGCGAGAAGCCCCAGAGTTGTCATGCACCCTCGGGTGGCTATGGCCTGTTAGGATGGTAAGAACTAGAGACAAAATTTGTGCCTGAGGAGGTTTGCTTTTGGCTTCTTTTCTTCTTCTCCCAGTATTTCTGGTTTTGATTGTTCAAGGCTGTGGGCTGGGGCAGGAGAGGGAATGGATGTCTGATTGAAAATATGATTTCAGAATATAATGTATGATAAATGTCAGGGGTGGAGGACAAACAGTGTGTCCTACTGAGCTGCTTGTATAGCACAGAGCCTCCAAACGGATGTAATAGAGAGCCTGGGTCTTCAGTCACTTTTGGAGAGAAGAAATCTTCTTGGTACCTCGAGGAAGCAGGGTGAATATTCCTTTTTATTACTCAATTATTGGGGCTGATTGAAGCTGTAGAAAATTTGCTGTCTCAGGCAAGTTTTAAATGACATTTCACATTTTAATAGGTGGATGTTTCTGAGGAGTTTTATGCTTCTTCATATTGATACAGTTTTGAACTGGAACAGACAAAAGGGTATTTTTGTGGACATGCTTACAAAAATACTGCTCTGTCTGGACCAGATCTATGTAACAGTTGCTAGGAGCCAAAAATGAGTGTGGCACTTCAGAATCTGACTTGATGTGTGGGAACTAATTTTTATTTAGAAAAAAATAAGGTCACATGGATGCATAGATATTTTGTTTGCTTTTTTCCCCAGTTATCCTTACCAATATGGGCTGAAATTAGAACAGTGTAAGTCACTAAATTGCTACAAGAAACTCTGTTTTTTAATAGCTCTGACTTAGCAACCTAGAATTAAAGTTCATCTGTATCAGATGGCATCTAAATTACTGAGGATACATCTATATTTTTTTTTCCTTCAGCATAACTAAACTTTTCATTTTCAGAGCAGCCTGTTGCCCCCACTCGTGTGTGTGTTATTTTTGCTGGCTGATGTTTGCTTGGGGTAGCAGACCTCTTCATGAGTTGCTTTCCTGCTTTCCACATGAAGGTGACCAGTAACTGTGCAATCTACTCAAAAGTGTGTTGATCGACTGCTCTGAATTCTAAGACTGACATTACAGAATGAGCAAACTGTTTTTCTCTTATCAAAGGGTGCGGTATTAAACACTTGCACTTTCCTTGTGCATGTCAGAACATGTCATTTTTTTATTATGTATTATTTAATCACCCATGGTAATTGTTTTTCTGAGTTGTAAGAGGCATCATTATGTTTCAAATTCTTTTGGAGAAGAGATGTTTCTTGCTTGGAAAATCACAGTCTTTATGGGGATTTGTAATGAGAGTCAGTGCATGGGGGAGGTCTTGATTTCACTTTGATTTAGGGTGGTTTTCCTTCCTGCCAGAATATTCCATGTCTTCATGTGGACCGTTATATGTTCTGTGTAACTGTGTCTGGGGGATTCTGTCTAATGAGGGAGAGCCCTTGTTTAGAGACAATTAGGATTTTTAGGGTGATGATTAGGATTGTTTTGGAGATTGATAGGAAGGGCAGGGAGATGGAACCCTGACATTCAGGCACTTGTGGTGTCTAAGTCAGGAAGATGATCACCTGAACTAACTCAGCTGAGGTAGTGAAGAAAGGCAGGCACCTTCAGAGAGAGATTTGGAGATACAAATTAAGTTTCTACCTGCATTGCCCTCTGGAAAAGCATTCTCACTGACTGTTGTTTCCTCTTGGCTATATGCTTGTGCATACCCTTTTGTCTGTTCTGGATGTCACCACAAGTATTTTGGACCCTGAAGAGATGCGACGGGGCATGCTTGTGTGTCAGCTGTCAAACAGGCTAGAAAATTGGCTGTGATGTATCCTCTGCCTAAGCTATGCACTCCTTATGAGTTTCATGAAAACCTGTCTTCTCCGTCCTGAACGTAAACTCGAGGAAGACTTAGGAACTACAGAACCACTGAGGAGAGTGCAGGTGAGGTGTGCCATGCCACCACTGCAAGAAAATAGACAGTAACAGCAGAGCCAGCCCCCTCGTCTGTGGTTTCATAGCTCACTTAACTTGGCAGAGATCAAACCCTGACCCGTTTCTTCAGGAACAGGAAGGAGTGCAATTTAAACGATGCTGCCAACAGCAAAAATTATTTATGGGAGGATATTTTTCTAACCGTCTACACTTGTTTCAGTCTCTTCAAGTGGCATGCTGCCTAATGGTAAGTCAGCTGGAGCATGTCATGAGGGCATGAGTACCAAGCAGCAATGCGCTGAGACAAGCCTCCTCACCCAGGAGGTGCCATCTCCATGGCAATCCAACCCGGGGGCAGACAGGGAGGCACTTGCCTTTCCTCATGCTTCACTGTACCTCTGAAATGAAGATAAAAGTGCGAATGTCACAGAGCCTTGTGGTTGCCAAGAAGAAAATTCAGATGTTGCAGGCGCAGGGGAAATAGTGAATGCAGGAAAGGAACAGGAAATCAATGGCTGACTTGCCTGGAGAATTAGGACACCAATAAAATAAGGTGGTGACTGTCAGCAGCTGGTGTTTTGCAGCAGTATCCATTGCAAAGGATGTACACATGGTGTGGCTGCCCCAGTGGCTGGGAGTTTCAGCATGTTCATGAATATATATGGTAAAAGCCCATTGAATATTCATGGTGAAGTCAATGGGGGGTGCGCAGCAGTTGTAATGTGTTAGTTTAAAGGCTTGAGTGTTGCCTTGTCTTTAATACAGATTCTTGCCACGGTACCTCATTTAATTCAATGGGTAACTAGGTGATGTAGTTATGCTCTTACAGTGAGCAATAGATTTCAAAGTACATTCTTTTGATGAGGAGAATAAATCTTGTTATTCCTGTTGTACACAAAATCAGGGGCAGAACTGGAAATCTGTCAGTATTTCTGGTGCCTAGACCAGCTGCTTTGGCTGCTGTGTAAGCACCTACGGATGCTGCAGCAGAGCTGAACTGACAGCGTGTGTATGCCCGAATAGCAATATCAAACTGATACAAACAACTTCAACCCCTTTTACAAAGCTACTTTTAAAGAGTAAGAAATTGAACTGGATACAGACTTTGAGATTATTTAAGGAACTGGATTCTTCATGTGAAAGTGTTAACGTAATTAGTCTATTTGTTTAAGCAGTAAATGGAAAACTGGAAAATGAAGCATCATCAAAATATTTAAGATTTTTCTTACTACCGTGGAACACTTTGTAAGAGGGATTTTCCATGAGTTGCCAAAATCTTTCTCTGTGATACTGCTTTTATTTTTCCTTCAATAGTAATTTCTAGCTGCTGACCTTTGTTGTTTAGCTCCATTACTCTCTGCCTTAACGGTTTGTATTAATGGGTTTATCAAATCTATGCAGTCAACACCAAGGAAGATTAGTACCGCAGCAGAATAGGTGGGATTCTGGAGAGCAAATGTCGGCCCATCAGGATTACACTGGGACTGTTTATCCCAGCCCACTGCAGGAGTGACTGCTGGGGCTGCATGTGTTGAAATAGTCTCAAATTGTAAGTTTTTGGCAATGGATCCTGTGTAGCTGGCAGTGTTGCCAGTGCAGTACAGTAAGTTCACATCCAAAATCTCACCAGTATTCATTCTTTCTTCTGTACCAAACAAACCAAAGGCGTACAGCCTCCCGTTAGAGTAAGTAAGGATAAGTATTGTTTGTTGGTTCAGACTCTATAGGAGCTCCAGAACCTGTATCACTGAAAAGGTATTTCACAAGCTAAAGCTTGTTAGAAACAGAAATCTCTTCCTTCTAATATATATATGGTGTTGAGGGATTACATTTTACTTTTTTTTAATCGAAGACAGAAATTAAATTTTCAAAGTTTTGAGATGGATGCAGTGAACCCTAATGGACAAGTAAAGTATTTGGATAGTGTTATGAATAAGATGATAAGCCTAGCCTAAGGTGCAAGTGGTTAATTGAGTGATTCAGCACTGCTTTAGTATTCATCTTTCTGAGATTATTTGTGTAGAAGAGCTGGGTAGACTGTGTTTTGCCCAGGCGGGATGTGGAAAAACTCGTGGTTTTGTGCATTTTGTTTCACTGTATCAGTGAGCCCACTAAGAGCAAGAGGAAGTGCCCAAACTAAGTTTACAGGAGTGTGCTGCAGATGTAGTAACAGCTTTCTAAGTCCTTGGTCCCATGAGTCTTTGGTTTTTGTCATGTTGGGTGGTCTGGTGGTGTCTCCTGGTATGCCTCAGTAAAATAAAATAGCTTGCTTCTATGTATTTCAGGCATACTCAGATATTGTGGATTTGGATTGAAATCCTTTATAAAGCTTTCAGTTCTTCAGGGACTTACACTGGTGAGAACTGTATAAGCTCACAGCTTTTGTAACTCTAATCTTGTTAGTTAAAAGGTGGCATGCTGATAGTTTCATTTCACAGTTGAATTTTTTTAATTATCTCTGAAGATGGATTTTAGCTTCTCAATTTTGTCCGTCAGGTAGCATAACCTACAATACAGTACGCAGAAAGAAACTTCAAATTGAATGTGCTTCAGGTCATCTTTTAGCTCTGAAGCTGTATTTATCTGCACAAGAAAGTTTTAACTTGACCCAAGGAAAAAAGAACAAATCAATAAATCCAATGAGGGTTTGCAATGTAACACTGATATAAAATACGATTTATTAAGTCTTTAATAGCAAAAATCTGTTATATACTGCTGCCTCTGGGGGAATGTAACAGCTGAATGGTTAAACACAACTTGGTTTAAATGTTTTATGTTTTGGTTCCACAATGGATAAAGGATGATATTGAAATTCATATTGAACTGAAATATCCAACCAGCAACTTTTGTGGATGTTTTTATATATACATATCTCTATATGTGTATGTATATATATTTAAAAGTGAGATGTATTTTATTGCCCATACATAAGTACATCTATATGTGTGCAAGCATGTATCCAGTGTTGCCTTTATACATATCACTGGACAATTCCTCAAGGGAAAGACCCGGTCTCCTGGATATTTCGGACTCAACTTGCTTTGACTGAGGTACCCTTACCTTCACTCAGACCCTTCCATTTGTAGGTTAGCCCTTAGCAGTGACTAAAAGACTTTCAATTTGCCTGATTACTTTTGACCTCTGGGAGCTAGATAATCTTGCAACACTGGGAATTTCCTGCTCTCTTTTTGTGTTTTCCTTAAATAGGGAGAAATTTATGTTCCTTTTCCCCCATCAGAGTCCTATCCTGCCTCCTTGGCCAGGCTGGTCATTCTGGAAGAATTCCTTCTTGACCCCGAAATGGCAATCCTGGAATGCTCCATAACATGAGCTCCTTCCAATGGGCTGTCCATTAGCAGTTGGATGGGGAGAGTCACCTAGTTTGCAAGTCTGGAAGAAAAGGTAGTAAAAGGTATCTGTAAGAAGCTATCAATCTTCCTTATGAAATCTTCCTTTGAGAAAAGAGCAACCTTCATGCAGAAACTTGTGTTAAAAAGGCAGATGCAAGGAAGGAGGAGACGCTTTTCTGCTCCGGCTTTCTGAAGGTCTGGGTACGTCTGAAAGAGAGACAAGGAGTAGATAAGCTGAGAAACAGGGAAACACCAGGCAAGCTCAAGACAAGGTCACTCTCTTGTATTTTTGCTTTAGTTCTTGAATTGCTGTCATGCCTAGCACTATGAAATATAATGAATATGAGAAAGCTGAAAAGCAAAATGACACATAAGAAAGTTTTAAGATGGCTGTCGCGTCACAGGAAACAAAACAAGAGCATATCGATACGGGACAATTGCAGACGCTTGTCTCAGAGTCTGGAAAGAGCAGCACGCAAAGGGACATTTCAGCAAAAAGGAACTAAATGGTCCACGTCATTGAGCATTAGTTGTTTCTAGGCTCAGTAAATATGCTCTTTTTGTGTTCTGTCTGGGGATGGTCTATCTTCAGGCATCTTTTGTCAGAAATAATAGAAATGAGTATGCTTTTGGATGGAAAGTTGTGTAGGAATTTACCACCACATGTCTGTATGCTTTGAACCAAGTTTTCAAATGGTTCAGTAAATGGTATTTCCATGTCATATGTTAATTTAGAAGACCACAGACTTTCCAGTATGCTGTGTGTGTTTGGTTTAATGTTTAATGCCTGTGTGTTGTATACAATGTTTAGGGTTAAATGCAGAGCTCATGTTGTTGGAGTAAATGAGGCATTGAAAGGCTGTAAGAAGCTTCAGGAAAACATCTTCCATATGCTTTCTTGGCTGACCCTAAAATGCAGAATATCCAATCGGATGGCTTTTACATACGGTTTGTCTGGTTTTGAACCCCAGGACTTGAAACCCTTGCAGCTTTCTAAGCTGCTTCTGTGCGTTTACCAGCACCGGGCAGGTACTTGATATTTAAGCAGAAAACGGCTCTGCGTGGGTGTTCCTGTGCAGTTTTACCCCTTACTCTCTGCACTTCACTGAATTTCAGAAAGGGTACATTTATTTAGAGCCACAACCAAGGGATCCAAATTCTTAGCTAAAACTGAATGAATAAACAGTGTCATTAGTTTTTCCTTCAGGATGTAAGGAAAGCAGTCTTATTGTAGACACTGAAAAAATACTGCAGTCAGGTGGGATGGAGGGAAGGGGGATGGCAATATATTGCACTTTGAAGCTTTCAAGCTTACTAGGTAGCACAAGGCATCAAACTACTGCACATGTGGATGGAGGTTCACTTCTTCCTATTAAAAAACTTGAAGAGCTTCAGGTATAGTCATTACAAAGGGGCCTAGTTAACAAACAAACTAATCAAGGCACTGTGTTCCTACACACTGCAGTTTGTGAGGCTCTGAAAGACTGCTGGGAGGAACCGTGGCAGAGTAGCCGTACCTGGTCGATACAGTGGCTGATCTCTGCAGCCATGAGATCTGCAATCTGTCAGACCCAAGACATTCGTCTGTTTGACAAAATTTTTTGCTTCTAACAACATGGGAATTGCAGTAACTGGTTTGCGTAAGTACTGCTATCTGTTAGATGATTTCTGAGGTGCCTGGTAAATATAAACTGGGTTTATTTTACCTCCTTGGATGATTGATCCTTGGAGCCTCCCTGTGGGCTGACCCTAAGCACCAAGTAGGATCAAAGACATATATATGAAAGAGCTGTACAAGGAGGTGGTACGCAACATTCCAGAAAAGCTGGATCAGTGTGTGATGTCTGGAAGTGGCTGGCACCCGCAGTTTGTTGCAGAAGCATCTAATCCTGGATTTTATGAAATTTTTGAAGACAGAGATCAAATGGGTCAGGCTGAATGTGTGTGTAAGAGAAGACTGTTGAACTCACAGTGGGAGCAGGGCCAGATTTCCAAACTGTTGGTAGGGATTTTTTTTCTTTGCATTGTTTTTGCCAAATTCTGGGCCACTGCTAAGTTTTAGGAATATCTTCAAAGAACAGCAGTGTGACTTTACAGAGATAAATGTTACTTTTAGACTTCCTTGGAGGAAAAGCTGAATAAAAAAATCTTTAGTAAAATAACAGCTTGTTTTCTTCACTGTTATCCTGTCTGCTCTTTGTCATGTATCTTCTTTTTTTCCCCTCTTGATGTCCCACTTACACAGCATGCTGCAGGGCTAGTACCTGAGTGGCAAATGAACTGGGTAGACAGAAGCTCGGTTTTCTGGATAGTTATCACCTTACACCCTTCTGGCACTTGGCAGCTTGGACTTTCCAAACTCCTGAAAACCACGGAAGCAGCATTTTCTTATCTGTTTTTACTGAAATTCTATTTTGCTTCTGTAACTTATTGTCGGTGTCATGTATGGTTAGGCCGGTGGGGGCTGCAAACTGTGTCTTCTCTATTTTACTTACTGCCAAACTTGGTACAATGAGTCAGTAAATAACATTTTCTCCTGTTACCTAAATGAGCTTTTGAGGAATTGTGATTCTCTTGAGATTGCTGAGAAAATGATAGGTTGCATAAGTAATGCTGAGGAAAGGGTAATGATTTTAAGATGGCCAGTAATAAGGAGAAATAAAGTAAACATCAGCACTATCTAGTGGCTATCATTTGGGATTATCTGAGTAAAAGAATAATTTAATAGAACTGAAATCCAAAATATTCTATAGAAATTTGGGAAAGTCTGACTTTTTGGTGATTGTCCTTGTAACAGACGAAAGGTGAACCATGCACTCTGCTATTCCTGATACCCAGTCTGATGACAGAGGTGATTAGCTATTGCTTTGCTCCATTTTCCAAGTGGAGTGAGTTGTCATCAACATTGTTGTGGGTTTTTTCAGTCTCTTCTCCATTTCTGAGGAGAAAACAAAATTCTTTTACATTTGATTTTCATGAATCTATTGGTTTCTGGAATGGTTTGGGGGATCTTGAACTTACAGCTTGGTAAAGTTTCGATGCAGTTTCGTAATCTGTTAATCAGCATTCTGATCAAGTGAACAATGGATTTTTTTTTTTAGTATTTTTGAGTCACTGTGAATTATCCTAGATAATTTTAAAATTTTTGTGTGTGTTTGCTCCTGTCTGGGTTTATCGCTTAATTTATTATCTTGTCATTCTAATCCTTGGAAAGATGTGCTCTGTTCTGTCAGTTTTCTTGGAAGGTTTCTTGGCTTTGGTTTTAATTTATATTTTGTTTATAACCGCAAGATATTTTGCATCTTGGACTTCTTCAAGTTATCTCTGAAAATACATGGTTTCTCCCAGCTTCTGGAGTGTCATTTCAAAATACACAGCAGGTAATAACTACTGCATATTGAACACTCATGCAGTGTGTGTTTCCCACCGTGGTAAGTAATAACTGGTTAAATGGCAAGCACAGGAGAATTTCTCAATTATGTCTAAGAAGTTCTAAACATCAGTGTTATGTACAGAATTAATGACTTATTTCTGCTTGTTATAGTTTGGCTGCAGCCGGCAACAACAGGGCCACACGGCCGCCCCTCCTCTTGCCAGGGTGCGGATGAGAATGGAGAGAAACAGGCAAAAAACTGGTGGGATAAGGGCAGTTTAACAGAACAGCAAAGAAAGGGAACAATAACAACAATGATGCCGATAAGGAGGATACACAACACAAATCGCAGAGAGCCGCTCTCACAGCCTGCCACTGCCACGCGCTCCAGAACCACAACTACTTCCCGCCGCCCAGCTACCCCCAACCCGAACCAGGCATGACGGCACATGCTAAGGAATACCCGGCTCTGTTTGGCCAGGTTGGGTCACCCCGCCCGGCTGTGTTCCCTCCTGGCTCCTGGTGAAAATTAACCCTGTCCTGGCTGAACGCAGGACACTGCTCCTGAATATTTAAGAAACTACTCTCTTATGTCTCTTATAGGACTTTGCTCCAATAACTGGAATAGAAATGTGTCAATGCAGGGTTATTGTTTTCAATCCTCAGTTTACACTTTTGTAAGTTCTGTTTTTCTGTTATTCCTCTTCTGGATCAGGGCATTTAGATGCAAAATCATATGTCTGAATTCCCTGGGAGGATGTCTGAACATCTGCTAGGGAGTCTGCGAGCATCACTGTGCCTAACACTAGCTGTAGTCTCCTCTGGCTTCAGTACCCATTGCACACTTCAGCACCTTTCAGCCTCATGAAAAAGAGGATGTCTTGTTCACTCATAGGATGATTTGAAGGGAGTTGCAATAACTCATGATCTCTATTTTTTTTTTTTTTTTCTTCACTGATTCTGGTATGTCCCTCGATGATCTAAAAGAGTGAACAAACAGTGCTGTATCAAAAGTGACAGATTATAGTAAGCTAGATGCCTCTCTAAATGCCAAGGAAAAAATTCAAAGGTGTCTAGAGAAATTCCAGATGCAGCCAAAAAACTACTTTGAGATTCAATCCGTGAAAGGACGAGCTAATGAATTTAGGGCTTGTAATCCAAGATAAATAAATCAAAACTGAGAGAGGGAAAACTAGTAAAGCTCTGGGAGATGTAGGGGTAATAAAGGATTAACAAATAGGCATTACTGTGACATGATGAGGCAGCAGAGATGACAACTATAATAAAGTGTCAGTGCTGAGCCCTGGAAGAAAGGAGGACCAAAATGCTGCTTTCTGTGATCGCAAGAGTCGATCTAGAATAGCAGTCATTTTGGGGAGCAACATTAGAAAAATGTTAGGGAAGAGATGGGAGTTAGGAGGAGTTGTGCTGACTTTGGGACAGAAGCATTTCTGGGAGTGGTAGGCGTGGGCACACGGCGGATAACGGCAGAGCCAAGCGAAGTGCCTTAAACAGAGAGGAAAAATCAAGGTAAAGGAGATAAAAACTATATATGTGAAAAAAATGACAAAAGCAAGGTTTCTGACCACAAGGCATGTTAGCTTTAGGAAATCTCTTCAGAAGAAGTGAGCGCAGAACTTCTGCTCCCTGCTTTGATACTCTGGAAAGCAAGCTGCACGCTAAGATACTCGATTTAGATTGTAATTTGGGAGAGGTATTGACTGGATACCCTCATGGGTCTCTTCAGTCCCAGCCAGCAGATCGCATGAAAGTCGAGGAAGGAACTAGTGTGACTACTGTGGTAATGTGATATAATTTGCTGTTAGCATAGATACCTGTGACTGTACATAAGCGTTAAACTGGTGTGGCTTAGCTCTATGTGAAAAGCTGCTGTGGCTAGATTTGGTCTTCATGCAAACAGCTTGGAATACTTGGAAATGAATATGATAACTTGTTATCCATACAGCTTACCACAACCATCTCATGAAATTAAGGACTGTAGTTGGAAGCAAAGTCCCAGAAGAGACAGGGGGCATTTGTGTACTAAAACTAGAAATCAGATTTGCCAGACATGTGCAAGCAAAAAATTGCTAAGGTAGGCAAGCCTGCATTCCTGAAATTATCCATATTTTACCTCCTCGTGACAGACAAGTCCCTTCTTTCTCTAAGCCATCATTATCTTGTTGATGTGGACCTTTTTTTTGTAAATTGCTTTGAAATTAACTAATGAAGGATAGGAGATAAGAGATGATGATCTCTGTCAGGAAATGTGTGTTTTAGCCTTTGGTAGGTGGTAGGTGTGAAGGGGAGGTTTACAGAAGTGCTATGAATATGTTCAGGATATGTGTAGCTTAATCTTTTATTACTGGAACTGGTGAATAGGAATTATTTTGATTGCAGTAATTTCTATGGCAGTTACAGAAACATTGCTACAGGGTTAAGAAAGGGAAATGAAAATCACTGTGGTGAATAGAAGGCAGACGGAAGAAGTGGGAGGCAGGAACAGGTAAAATAAACAACACTACTTCTTGATGTAGAAAAGAAGCACGTTAGCCCAGAGTGGTGGACCTGAGGGAATTCTATGAACAAGTCACATTTTTGGCTCATCATCACAGCCTAGAAAAAACCCTCAAAATTGTAGGGATGTAGGAGAGGGTACAGCTATCTGCATTTATGAATTTTGTCCCTGGTAGCTCAGGGAAATAGATTTTGCCTTTCATACATGATCATTTTCCATCATATGTTGTATTTTCTGCACCAGCTACTATTTTTGCAAGACTGTTCCTCCTGTGACAGCTAGAAGTTTTCTTATGGTTTTATTGGTCACTAGGAGACATTCTGGCTACTCTTTGCTCTCCTTAACATTACTGAAACTGCAGTTGATGAGAGGAAAACAGATTCCTCCTTGGCTGGATGCTCAACCTCCTTGCTTACAATAGACAGTATCTTTGATATTTTTTTTTTTTTCATTCCTTCCACATCTGATGTAGACTATGTTTGCAATACAAACTCAGACCATGATCATGGTGGTTGGGTCCCTCCATGGATCCCGAAGGACAGCTGTCTTGAAATTTGACTGTATCTGTTCCTTCCCTTTAGAGGACAGAAATTTTGTGGTGGAAACAATCTTAGTGTGGAAGACAAGACCCTCGTACCTTGTGGCAGTTACCTTGAAAAAGACATATGAGCCCTATGAGGCTTTCCTTACTTTACTGCGAGTATTCTTGGGATTTTGCATTGAGTGACTGTTCTACTAATGCTGACACTGGCCAAAGGTGTAAGACCGAAGCAGTGATTTCTCTTTATGCTCTCTTAAGATTTTCAGTTACTAGAGGATGCTGAATAGCTTGGGACAGATAATGTTACCAACAATGAAATGACTTCCCAACCTGAAGAAAAATTTACTTGTAGATAGCAAGAGAGTTGTGAACAGTGTTGGATGTTTTAAGGCAGTGTACTGCCCATAAGCCAGTGGGGACAACAATTCTCTACTTGTAGTTTCTAGTATTTGAGGTTTGTGGGTCTGTCTCACATCTGAACACTTCAGTGCCAACCATGCTGCTGTGAGCATTCATGAAGATGCCTAATTTACTGCGACATCAGAAATGCATGTGTCGGTTAACAAAAACAAACAAACAAAACAACCACCAAGCCTTCCATATGGAAACATTATTCCTCTCCTTTCATAAAAAACAATCTGTGCAAAAGTGCTTCCCTGAAGGGCAGAGAAGCTGCCAGTCTTCAGGACAGGAAAATTAATTTTTGTTATCATTCAATCCTGTATATTGAGCTCTGTAAATTTATTATCTTCGTGTGTAACACTGAGCTTGCTTTATATTTTAGTAGCTTAAGCTATAATGTTTAATGTTTGGAAGTCAGAGACTTCAAAAGTGTCTTCAGCATTAAGTAGAGTTTTTTTTCCTTCAGTGATCTAAATTATTATTTTTCCCGGTTGTGGTTTGTGGCTGAAGCTTTTGGGAAGGTAACATGTGTTGTATTTGGCCGCAAGCTGTTCAGTTGTTTGCTATGTGTCAGTGCGTATTTCTGATACTGGCTGTAAAGTGTTTTGGGATGAGATGACGTAGTGTTGCCTTTCTTCCTACAAAACAACTTCAGAGGGAGCGATAGGTGTTGTGAAAATGGGCTCTAGAATTGCAGGTGCGTTTTAACCCTTTGCAGACTTTGATGCTCTGGGAATAGTGTGTGAGCAGAAGTAAGATGCTGGACAGAAGGTCACAGCAAAGTTGGGACATAATCAGTTCTGCTGGAAGTAGTTTTCGTACAAAGTCCAGGCACTAACTTGGAATATTTCAAATCTTACATTAGCCTGGACTGCAAGAGGGATTGCTTGTGACATCCTGACAAAACCTAAACTGAGTTCTGAGAGCATAGCTTTGCTAGGCTTGTGTATGCCACCTACATTCAGAGCTGTTTCAACCAGGGGATAGGCAGGTTTCAGAGGCAAAAAGAGACTTTGAAACTCTCTGCAGCCTGTGGCAGAAATCCTGCTGAAACTTGAACTGAAAGGTGTGTTATTGAGTCCATGAAAAGAATTCACCAAGAGTTGTCCTTTCCCCTAGACGGCTCAAGGACTGGCTCAGGATGTGGCTTTGCCTTGTGTAAGCCTTGAAGCAATTTGTCTTGTAGAGATGATGGAGTAGTTGGATTCAGCAACATTTCCCGTATTGCTGGTGGGCTCGATGCTTGTCATCTGGGGCTGATGCCTTGGGTGATGTGGTCTGGTGTCTGAGCCTTTGCCCTGCCTGTGGGTTGTGCTGGAGAGAGCTGCACCCACCTGAATTGCAGGGCCAGGCCGCTCTAATGGGTGAGGTTTCTGAGATAAGGGCCAATTTAAAATATCCAAAACCAGTGACAGGCAAGACGTGTGACTTTCCACAATGGACTTTGGTGGCATCATGGTGAACACAGGTTGCATGTGGAATGGGAGGAATCTGAAGGTGCAAGGCTGGGGGACATGGTGACACAGCAGCCTCCTGGGCTGGAGGGAGCATCAGGGCTCATGCTGAAAAGTCCACAGCGTCTGCCTGGAGTCAAGCCAGGCCAAAAGTGCTGCCAGTTGTTGCCTCCAAGGTAGGAGTTTTCGGCTCATCAGTGGAAAGAGCCTGGCTGCATATGTGTGGTTTTGAATAGCCAGGTCAACCAAAATAAGACAAGCAGCAAATCAAGTTGGTGGCACAGACAAACAGCATGAAAATCCCTATAGAAACTTCCAAGGTGATTGCAAATGTGAATGAGAGCCAGGATTTCATCAAGATGTTTTGTACAAAAGTCAGTCCTTTAAATAAAAGGGAGGGGAATCATCCAGCTTCCTTGGGACTGTGACTAAGAATTTACTTAGAGGGAGGCATGAAGCCTTGAATCCGGGTGTTATCCTACTTATAATCCAAAATGAATAAAAAGAATGAATGTGTGTGGAAAGAATAAAAGAAAAGCGTGCTGAGATTTAGTCACTTGGGTTTGCACATTTTCAGAGACTGTCTCATAAGGTTCCTGTTACTTCTTTTGCTGCTGCAAAGGCAGCCTGGAGCCTCAGATATTACTGGAGTGGGGGGGAGGGTGTCTGATTTAGATGCTGAAAACCATTTTTAAAATCTAAAACTGCACATTTCTCTATTGCTTGTAATCATGGTAGCTTGTCATCTTGTTTGAGGATGCTTTTGAGGAAAGCTAGCTCTTTCATTTTCATAGCCATAGCAACGAGCCAATACTATGGGTTTTCAAACTCTGCTGTAATCTCTGTTTTGGTCCAGAAGAGGGACCTAAGCTTGCACTGGAAATGACCTTTCTGTCAATCAGATCATTGGGTAGTATGTCTGATAATACATCTCACTGCTCTCCATAGGTCGTTGCTTTTTATTTCTTTGATGTCCTCAGAGGCTGCTGCTAATAAGACATAACCATGTATTATTATTCTTTCTTTCAAGCTACACACTTTGAAAACCCTGCTGTAGTTTTAGTGAGTGTGGAGCAAAACCTTCTCCTTCTAAGCCATGAAAAGGATTAATGTTGTCTTCTGGCATTTTAAGATATCGGGAAGATTTTTTTTTTCCCACCTATCATTTACATTTACTTATCCAATAATATTTACTTGATAACAGCATCATAGGTGTAGGACTGCTTTTCTTTGTTAGGCAGATAGAAGGCCAGCATAAAGGGTCAGACAAGCTTAATGTGTGTAGAACCTGACCTGGCATTTGCTGCTGCATGGACAAAAGAGCCTCTGTGTAAATGCTGGACTGAGTGCAGAAGGAGGCCGCATCTGTGTGCGTGAGCCCTTCTCCAGCAAATCTAGGGAATTTCTAGGCATTTCTGGGGAAAAA
>Ga0065711_1027520_pt1 | contig 48463 bp, 24 predicted proteins | sample Hoacrofraction12_FD_59098 | JGI IMG/M metagenome (GOLD analysis project Ga0065711, IMG submission 59098) | Hoatzin crop microbial communities from Cojedes, Venezuela - Epithelial fraction 12 v2 (version 2) | ecosystem: Host-associated > Birds > Digestive system > Esophagus > Crop | place... | reverse complement strand
TCTCATACAGACTCCACTTATGTGAGACATTGCCAGCACTTATTAACCTTAATAATATCATTGTGAGTACAATGATAGTAGAAATTCTATTCTCTATGTAGTATTTTTCAGTATCAGTACCAATAGATAATATTGTATTTTATAGTATCAGTACCAATATATATTATTGAGAAAACTGTCCACCACTTTCAAAAGGGTCGTATTTTCAAGCAGAGGTAGCTTTGCCTCAGCCACATCCTTATTCTAAATGTTTGCAAGCAGTTAAACAACATTAGCTCGCTAATCAATACAACTCCATTCTTTGCTCATTGTTACTATTTATTTTCTGTACAAGCATAGGACTAAATTCTCTTCAGAGAATTACCAAAGTCAATGGGAACATTTTCACTGAGCCATGCATTAGAAAACTTGGCCTCCGTTTCTAAATGAGCTATGCAATTACTCTTTTCAGTCCCTAGCATATCTATGATATTTTGAATGGAGTCAGTGTGACCTATTTTCGTGTACTTAAGATGTTTAACTAAGTGAAAAGTGAAGCAAGAGTTCCTTGGCTTAACAAGAGACTGTTCAGTGGAAAGATACTTTCATAAAAGGATGGAAAGGATATGTGTAGTGACTCCATTCGTCTTTTATGTACTAGAACAAGCAGAACAATGTCACTGTATTCTTGTTGTATAGAAAGTATCCTGCAATCTCTTTGAAATAATAAACTCAGGCTAGTATGAAAATTGTTTGGTTAAGTCAGCACTTCAGAAGCAGCTACACCAAAATCCCAGTGTCTAACACAACCCCTAGAGGCTACACTTTGCAGACAGTTATCAATTCCATGTAAGTCCACCTCATCAATAGAATTTCAGAGAAGTCATGTGCAGCAGCTGGATTCCCAAAAGAAAGAGAAATCATTGACTCCATTAGTTTAGCTTCCGCAGCTCTGCATACAATGGAGAAATCTTTGGCAGTAACAAGTATTTTTAAATTGTGAGCATGCAGTTGGTAACTGTTGCCAAAAAATCATCATTAATGTACGTGGTAAAGCACCCAGGGTCCACATATGGTGCTTGCATTTTCCGGATGTCTGAATTCAGCCAATTTCTTAATTGTGGCCAACAAGCTTGTCACAGTTCACACTAACTCAAGAATTAGAATATGTCACAGGTGCTCAGACTGAAACTTGACAGTTGCATGAGAAAGGTGGATATAGGCATGTAAGGAGTAGGATTAAAGGCCACACAAAAATCAGCATCATTTTTTCCCACTTCATACTAGCTTCATTCACAAAAATAAGCTGGGTAAACAAATACTCCTCTCAGTGACAATTAAACTCTTTCTTTTCCAATCCACTCAAGCTTTTTTAATCCTGTAGCTAGTCCAATATCAATACTCACTCACTTGACCTTCCTACACAGGCTAACAATGTGCTACTATTCACTAAAATGGCTGCCAATTATCTGTTACCAGGTTAATTAGAGAAAGGAAATGTCACATTGTTGTTACCCGCAAAACTAATGATACCAACAGACACCTTGTTTTTTGCACCCTCAAGTACAACAAATGGGAAAATGTTCTAAGACTCACATTAAAGCTCTGGAAGAACTTTTCTTTTACTGTGTGGTTAATTAAATTATGCCAACACCAAATATTTACAGTGTCAGGGTGCCAGTTCTTGAAAGTAAGCACAAAACTCTTGTCTTAGGAGAATGTATCCACTTATATAGCTGAGGCTTTTCTGAGCAATCTGCACTTTTCCAGGTCAGACTAGGAGTATTTTGCTAGATTTGAAAATTTCCAGGGTGCTTAGGTGGGGAGTTAAAACACTCCCTACCAGAGGATGTTAACTGGAATACAGCCTAGCATTGGCTGTAAGAAAGCTCAGCAAAGGTCAGGCCATGCAAGAAAACGTAAGCTTTACTTCATCTTCATCACATGCATGCACATCATGCTAACAGAATGGTGTTGTGGTTGGACAAGTGCACCTTATGTGTGAAGAAGTGATGCATGGTAAGAAAGATTCTGCCGGTGGGCACATGATAAGGCTTCAAAGAATCTGAAGACACACAAAGATTCATTTAAGAAAAGGTACAGAGTAGTCACCTCAGTCCACAACCTAGGAGTAGAACTAGATCTCTGATTTACTTTCTTTTTGGCTGTTGATTCTATAATACCCTGACAGACTATGAACCAGTCTCAGCAATATACATCTGTCACCTCCTGGTGGTTTCACAACAATATTTATCACTTAGGCATGAAGTCATCAGCTCTGAAAAAAAAATTACATCTAACAGTGTCTTCTCTCAACAACATAGGCTACTGTCAGCACATCGGACTTCGACTTTCTCTGTTGCCTTTGTAGGGACTAAAAGATTTTTTGTATAACTTCCTGACATAAATAAGGTCAACTGCCTTCTGGTCTGCAGTAGGAAGAGCGTTGCCAGAGATCAAGATTATTTCCCTCTACTTAGCCCTGATGAGACACATCAGGAGTGCTGTGTCCCATTCTGGGCTCCCCAGTGTAAGACACATGGACATACTGGAAAGAATCCAGTGAAAGGCCATGAGTATGATTAAGGGACTGGAGTATATCTTGCATGAGGAAAGGCTGAAAGAGCTGGCACTGTTTAGCCTGGAGAGGGGAAGGCTCGGGGGAGTATCTTATCAATTTTTACAAATACCTGCTGGGATGGGCTAAAGAAGACAGAGCCAGACTCATGTCAGTGGTATTCAGTGAACAGTCAAGAGGGTAATGGGCTCAGGTTGAAATACCATAAATTCCACTTAAATATATGAGGAAAAAAATGGGTGAGAGTGGTCGAATGTTGGAACAAATTACGCAGAGAGGTTGTAGAGTGGGACATATTCAAAACCTGACTGGAAAATGCCTTAAGCAACTTACTATATCTGGCCCTGCTTTGAGCAAGGGGCTGGACTAGGTAATCTTCAGTCATCCTTTCTAATGTCAACTACTCTTAATTCTGCTGCACTTACTGCAATGGCATCACCTTATTGACATAATTATCCCTAGGGTGAGAACTAGATTCAACATTGCTAGTAGTAAGAAATCCTATAATGCACAGCGAAAATAATTTTTGCAGAAGATAGAACTGTTAAAGGGGTGCCAAAGAGCTGGCCATATAAAGTAAGGGCCATCAAGAACTTTATCACTTTATCATCTCCTGTTTCAATGCAAGATAAATTGATCTCATCTTGTTTAGCATAAGGCCTGTACTGTAAACAGTGTCTATTCTCTTTATAAAGTTGTAGAGCCCAAACACAAAAAATTACTTCTAAGATCAAGAGTGAGAGAATAAGCCAAATACTAGTCATACCACTCACTTCTGAAAAGTGAGATGATGGGAGGCATAAGAATGTGAATAGACTAGAAAATGACTGAAGGAAGGGAAAGCAAGAGCACGGATTAGTAAAGGCAGAAACTGGATTTGGGCATTTGACATGGGAAGGTGGGCACACTCTTATCAGGGCGACCTTTAACAAAGGAAACTAGTGTCACAAAATTTCAGAAACAATCACCTGAAGACTACTTGGGGCCTAAACGGACAGCATAACCTGGGAGAGAGGAGTGACTGAAGAGAGACAGATATGGGGGTTTTAATATTTATTTATCTTGGACTTGTGTTGCCATGAAATAGAAAATAAAAAGAAGTTTATATATATATATGGCTGAAATATTAAACCTGAAATTGAGTGCATAAGGTTCTCTCAAGAAACTACCTGAAAAGGGAAAGGTGTATATACATATATATACACTCCATACTGCAGTACTCTATACTACAGAATTACTGAACAAGTAGCACCGTGTTCACTCACTCTCATTTCTTGAAGACGAGATGAATTATGTTGTTCTCCAAGATTGTTTGTGAGCTCTTCATGATCCTTCTATGTTGTTCTCTTGGAATAAGTTAAATTTTGCTTCACACACAGCCTGTAGCTGATGGAGATTGTTTTACATACTTCTCTCTTTTGTCTTGGTAAGGATTGAGGTTTGTGTTGTTATGGTATACGTTTTGTAGAGAGACGGACAGTTTCAAGTGGAGTTAAAGCCAGCAATATGACTGTTTTATCTGCCTTAAGTGTATCTGACTAAAGCCTGGGTTTCTCTAAGTTTTATTCTACTGTTTCTGGACCAAAATATCGATTATGGCAAACACGGACAGCTGGAACATAGCAGGACACAAACTATGCCCAGCTTTTGGGCATATAATCTTCTGCTTATATCTGTGACTAAAGGGATTTTGAAATGAGATGGTACTTTGGTTATTTTTGTGGGACATGACTCTGATTTATCTTTTCTGTTATACTATGCTGAACTCTTGCAGCTCCCTGCATCAGCTAACACTTTCTTTAAACAGGGGGGGTTACCTGGAGTTTAAATAGCCTTCTAATATGCAGTACATCCCTACACAAAGGCTGCAAATCAAGCATCATTTAGTCAAGATCTTCCCCAATGTACTTAACAGGTTAAACTGTTGTAACATAAAGCAATAGGGGCTAACCAATTTTTCTGCAACTCCAGTTTTTAGCAATATATATGTTACTACATAGAGCTCTTAATGTTGAAAAACTGCATTTACAAATCCATGAAATATTTGGAGAACACAGGTTGGTTTCTTTTTGGATTAATAACAAACTCAGCTACCTTATTAAACTGAGATATTTAAAGGAAAAAAAAAAGAGGGAAAAGGAAGTAAAATTACTTTATCTGTTCTTTTCTTTCTCTCCCCATTGATCAGCATTGACTGAAAGTTAATGGTCTTGAGAAATAATGTATGGACAGTAATCTGGTCAACCTTGAAGCTTTGATGATGTGGTTAGAATTCATGAAGAAGCCTCCTCAAGAATCTCTGAATTTTAAAGGTCTCATTACACATGAATTTAAAAGTTGATTACATGACTAGATTTTATAAAAATTGTAAGTTTTATTCCTTAGTCCAGATTCATCACACTTACTTGCACCAAAGTGCTGTGCCTAGCCTCAGAGCCTCTTCCAAGCCTTCAGGGTAGGTCACCAAAGAAAAACATCAGGCACAAAGACCCAGACACAGTGTAGAAGACCTAAACCTGGGTGCTAGTGTGGATAGCAACAGATCACCAGAGCTCCTGGACCAGGTATCAGGTCTTGCTCTGATGCTGGGAGGATAAAAATGATGCTTTGAGAAACCTACTGTTCCTTCCAAGGAGGAAGAAAGCAGACAAATGTTCTCGATACTTCCCTCAATGAACTGAATAAGTGAATAAGAACTTGCTGTCAGACAACACAACCAGCTGAATAAATATCCAAGCTGCTCATCTAGCCCAAATGGTTTGAAAAGGAACACTTAAATTTAGTCTTCAGGCAAACACTAATTTCATCTCCCTGTTTTGATATGAGAAAAATCTTAAACCAGCACCAGCATTACCTGAAAACTTTAGCCAAGTTACTTTCAACTTAAATAAATGTAAGGGGAAAGACCACTATTGACTTGCCTTTGCAAGAACATGCATATTTATACTTCAAACTGGAAAACAAAGATTTTAAAAATCAGAGAAACTTCCTGTCCTATCTGTCACTGATTCTCCATGCATAAAATATTTCAACCTAAATGACATATCACATGTTTAATGATTGCAACATGTAGAGGCACTACAGGAACTGCAGGAAATTGTAGGAATTACAGGAACTTGGAGAAGCCCTAGCAAACACCATACTTCTGAAGCACATCTCAGAGGTTTCTCTGAAGAAGAGAGAAATCTCCCCACTTGCTCGGAGAAGTAGGACATCACTAGTCTAAATCACCTGAGTTAACTTACCCAGTATGATTGAGTCAGGTCCCTAGTCATCCCCCCTTCTTTCTTACTTTCTCCAAGAAAAGGTTCACACAACACTGTGCTTCAGTGGAAGTCTGAGGAAGCCCACAGAAGAATTTACAGTAGACGCTTCCAAAGACAGATATGCAACATAAGCCATAGCTAGGACTATCTTATTACATTAATGCAAAGAACAAGCAAAGAAAGTTTTTTCTGCCTCTGCAAATGTAAAACATCTGGTTAAAAGTAGTACATCAAGCAGATGCAGATATGAAGCAGATTCTGAGAGAGGCATGTCTGCTCGATGCAGTTCTGAATACATTTGCTGATTCAAATCTTACCGTCATAAAAGTCAGCCACTTCCTCAGAAATACTTAAGGATCCTCACATATTGGTTTGAGTCCTCTTTATTACCGCTATTATCCAGTTTTGAGAAAAGCTATTTTGCATATGTTTTGAATTCTCCCGTGTTTATATAATAGCCATACTGTACCTTAAATGTATCTTCACTGTTGGGACTAAACAGCTGGTGTTTCCCAGATCCCAAAATAATAGGACCAGAAGCTTTGTGTTCTCCATAAGCATAAAGGGATACTGTTGCTGTTGTGCCAGCTGTTTCAAAATCCCCAGTGACTACAGTAATCTTCCAATCTCCCTCTGTAAAGTAAAAAAAAAAATCAAAATGCTTTTATAACTGCTACTGATATGTAGCTAGTTACTTGAAAGTCATAAATAAAAGCATAGTTTAGCCCAGGGACCATAAATACTATGCATGTAAAAGGTAATGAAGTTGGGAGAGGCAAGAAAAGATTGGCTAAATACTACATCATTCATACTCATCTTAGGCAAGTTGTGTAATTTCAAAGATTTAGGAGGTTTGCAGCATACTAAAGCTGGAAATGTGAACACAGAGCCTAGTGAGATTTCTAGTGATAACCCTGTGGGTCGTCACAGAAAAAGCCCAACTTCCAGAATCTGGGTTATGACAACAAGTATAACCAATAAATGCAACAAGAAAAAGTATCAGAGCATCCCAATTAAGTTGTTATGGGTTTGCATGGCAAGGTTTTGGTAGCAGGGGAGCTATAGGGGTGGATTCTGTGAGAAGCTGCGAGAAGCTTCCCCCATGTCTGATAAAGCCAGTGCCAGCTGGCTCTAAGATGAACCCACCTCTGGCCAAGGCCAAGCCAATCAGCGATGATGGTAGCACCTCTGTGATAACATAGTTAAGAAAGGGAAGAAAAAATCTCTGGGGTGAGACAGCAGTTAGAGAGAGGAGTGAGACGATGTGAGAGAAACAACTCTGCAGACACCAAGGTCAGTGAAGAAGGAGGGGGAGGGGGTGCTCAAGATGCCAGAGCAGAAAGCCTTCCCTTGCAACTCGTGATGATGACCATGGTGAGGCAGACTGTCCCCCTGCAGTCCATGGAGGTCCACGGTGGAGCAGATATCCACCTGTAGCTGGTGGAAGGGACCCCACGCTGGAGCAGGTGGATGCCTGAAGGAGGCTGTGACCCTGTGGGGAGCCTGCGCTGGAGCAGGCTCCTGACAGGATCTGCAGACCCATGCAGAGAGGAGCCCACGTCAGAGCAAGTTTGCTAGCAGGGCTTGTGACCCCGTGGGGGACCCACACTGGAGCAGCCTGTTCCTGAAGGACTGCACCCCGTGGAAGGGACCCACACTGGGGCAGTTCATGAAGAGCTGCAGCCCATGGGAAGGACTCACGTTGAGAAGTTTGTGGAGAACTGTCTCCCGTGAGAAGAACCTTCATGCTGGAGCAGGGGAAGAGTGTGAAGAGTCCTCCCCCTGAGGAGGAAGGAGTGGCAGAGAAAATTTGTGATGAACTGACCATAACCCGCATTCCTCAGGAGTGAAGCTGAGCCTGGGAAGAAGGGAGGGGTGGGGGGGAGGTGTTTTAAGATCTGTTTTGTTTTCTCACTATCCTACTCTGATTTGATTGGTGATGAATTAAACTCCCCTTTCTCCCAAAGTTGTCTGTTTTGTCCGTGATGGTAATTGGTGAGTGATCTCTCCCTGTCCTTGTCTCAACCCTCGAGCCTTTCATCATATTTCCTCTCCCCTGTCCAGCTGAGGAGGGGGAGTGATAGAGCAGTTTTAGTGGGCACCTGGCATTTATCCAGGCCAAACCAAAACATAAGTACAATTTCTTCTCATTTTATGTTGATGTAGCACATCAACAAGAGATCTGTTTGCCTGGGTGGAGGCATGACATTGAGATGAGCATGAAAAAAAAAAGATTTTGGAGAAAATTCTGACACTAGATGAGGACTCTTTAGAAAATCATTTTATATAAAACTTCCCTGATGCTAAAATGTCATCTCTGCCGCTATACAATGCACACAAGTTATTTAAATATCTGAAAGCAGCTTAATATAAATCTTATTTTAAAAAAGAACAATTCATAACTGGAAAATGCATTTCTACATCTGAAAAGCTGGGATCACATGCTCTACAACCCTCTTTTGATTGCAGCTTTTTGCCTGTATGGAATGAGTTCCATTTAGTGACTTAAATTCATTCTGTGCAAGGCAAACAACAAATGAAATACCAAGCCACAGTCATCTTATAAATAAATGCCACAGTGTACACTGCAGTTTTATTAATAGAAAGCTGTCTGTTAATGCTTGCATGAATTAAATCTGTTGTCTGACAGAAGTATTTATCTTGGGCCAGCCCCATTATCCCTCGGTAATTTGCCCCACAAAGACGGAACTGGAGCAGGAAGTTTGATCTTCTGTTTTCCAAATTGCTGAGGTCTGGCTGATGCCTGGTTTTGGAATATCATAGATTTTTACATACACATAAATACACAGCTGGGTATTCAGAAAACAGCAACAGCTCATGTGGTCTACTCTATCAAACCTGGCCAGCAGGTCGAGGGAGGTGATCTTCCCCCTGTACTCCACTCTGGTGACATCCCACCTGGAGCACTGCATCCAACTCAGGACCCCAGCACAAGAAAGACCTAGACCTCTTAGAGTGGGTCCAGGGGAAGGCCATTAAAACGGTCAGAGGGCTGGCTGGAACACCTCTCCTGTGAAGAAAGGTTGTTCAGCCTGGAAAATAGCAGGTTCCAGGTAGAACTTATTGCAGCCTTTCAATATATAAAGGGGGCTTATAAGAAAGACAAAGACTTTTTAACAAGGCCTGTAGTGACTGTACAAGGGGGAATGGTTTTAAATTGAAAGAGGGTAGATTTAGATAGGGCATAAGGAAGAAATCTTTTTCAATGAGGGTGGTAATACACTGGAACAGGTTGCCCAGAGAAGTTGTGGATATTCCATCACTGGAATTGTTCAAGGCCAGGCTGGATGGGGCTTTGAGCAACCTGCTGCAGTGAAAGATGCCCCTGTCCATGGCAGGGGGCTGGACAAGATGATCTTTAAAGATCTGTTCCAACCAAAACCATTCTATGACTCTACAAAGGAAATGAATCATCTATTTCCACTAAAAATTATAAGACTCAGCTTGTAAGAAACTCTTTTGTGCCTTTGGTAATTTTCTTTTTCGCAGCTTTCTCTATAGACCCACTTTCTTGACAAAAGAACCATAGCACCAGGCTACAAAAAGGTCAACATCAATTAGAAGGATGAAAAGCCTCTATATTCTGAAGGCAGAAACAAAGAGCGTAAGGCAGGGTCTCCCTGCCCCATAGAGGACCTCATTTACCAAAAAAGTCAGCCGCTTCTGTTTTCAAACAGTATAATATTAATTCCTTAAAGACAAAGTTTCTTTGGACCACTTGACAGGAAAATAAGGACAATCTAATTTTCAAGTGCTTATGAAGAATGGTGCAGACAAAAAATATGACCCACTACTCCTCTTAGAAATTCAAAAGTCATTCAGAAACAAATATTCATTTTAAAGCAGGCAAATGCATTTTCCTTTTGACTTATTGATTGTCCGATTTATTGTACCTCAAGTGATTTTGATGGCCTTTTTCTATTCTATCATCCTCTCCAAGTCTCTCTTTTGTTAAGTAATGCAATTTCAAAACAATGCAGTTTGTACTCTTGAGACTGCATATTCTAGCTAGCTCAACTCGTGCCTCCAAAGGAAAAATGTAGTATCAGTAAACTATTTGGCACACAAGGACAAATCTTAAGGTAAAAAAGGAAATTAAACTTCTCCCAAAACATGGTAAAAAAGTTTTGGTTTGCACTCCTCTATACTGTCTTTAAGGCTTTTTCTTTTTCTGGAAACAGACAGGACTTTGTGTTTGAAGGACAATGTGGGTATAGGAGGAGAATCATAAAATTTCCAATATCTTTGATGCCAGAAATCCTTACTGCGTTCCTGCATGCTTCCGAATAGAAACTGGAAATAGTAAGAATTACAAACACATTATTCTCATTTTCCTTGGCATAAAAAGCTGGGGTTTGTTCTGCTAAGGTAGAATACCAACAATTCTTTAATGACTGAAGAGCAATACACACTAAGGAGAAAAGAATACAGAAAAACGTGTAATGAAGTGACTTTCACTTAGCATACATGGATAAAAGGTGCAACATGACACAAGTATGCCCTTGGGGACATCAGAAAGTGAGACCTTACCACAGATGACTTTTTTTTTTCTAGGATATTAGAAACTATACAATACACTACAAAGTTCTACTTCCCAGGAAAAAAAGAATTCTGTGTTATAAAAAAAAAAGTGATATAGAATGAAAATTAGATATTTAAAAAAGCTCATGGGAAAAAAAGTGAACTAAATCACAGATCAACCACTCGGCCAGGAACTGGAGCAGTCCCTGTAGGTGTGGGATACACAGCTTCAAGCCTCCTTCCCGCTGTTCCATATTTCAGCATGTGCCCCAAACAAGAGGCTATTTGGTGTGTGTGTGTTTGGCTACCTAACTCTGATGGAGACATTTACAACAAATCCACCTTGCGTTTCCATGACACATGTCTGTTTTGACAGAAACTTATGTTTTGTCAACGACATATCGGAGCAGTTCTTCTGGACAGCACAAAGACATCCCTCTCACAGGGTCAGGATGAGAGTGCTGTGAACAAAATGTTCACTGCAAGACCAAGCCCATCTCTACTGAAGATAAGCCTGTTCACTCCTGCTCTTTGTCATCTCTTGTTCGACTTTTGGGGCAATTTTTATCTGCTGCAATTTTCACTGTGTAATCAGACAAGCACAGCTTGAGTGACACAGCGTAGAGCTCCAGCTGTAGGTGCAGAAAGGACTGAGCAGACTGATCTGTTCTACGTAAAAGAGAATCTCTAGGTGCAGGCCCTATGGAAGCCAGGCATGCAGAACAGCTAAGGGACAAAGAGTGATGAACAGATGGAAAATGAATGCCTTCTGAAAAAGGCACAGAAAGGAAGAAGGGCAAATATACTTGTGATTCAAAATAAAGCTTATAATAGAGGGTGATTTGAATATGATTTGTAAAATAACTGGGTACAAATTAACTACTTGCCATAGGGATGCTATCTAAGACAAGGTGTTTGGGTCTTCATGGATATCCTGACTGATATAATAAATTATGAATGAACATTTTCAAACTTTCTCCCAACAACTTCTAAATTATCATTCAACCTACAGCATGAAGTACTTCTCACAGCTGTGAAAATGTTATGTTTTATTAAGAAATACAATTTCATCTGCACTGGTTGCAAGGACAGCAGTCAAGCTGAATAAACATGAAATCATAGGTAAAACAGAAAATGCAAATATGATGGTGAAAACAGAACTATATATAGCCCAGGAGAAAGAATCATGGTTTTAAATGTTAACTATAAGAAACTGAAATTAAGATAGATCAACAATAAGTACTAGAAAAATACGAATTTTCAAGCAAACAGAGAGAAAATTAACATTGTGGAAGAAAAAATGACAGAATTAACAGAAAGCATAAACCAAGTGACTTATTGTTTAAATTAAAATGTGAAGTTCCGAGTTTACTAAAATGTTCAAACAGTATGTTGTAATTAATGTTTTAACATAAATACAAATGGCAACAAATGTGTAAAGCAATTAGCTCTGAAACAGAAACAGTCTTCATTAAAGACAGAAGACTAGAGCAGCATTTACCATTTGCTTCTTGCATTTTCAGCTGTTGATTCATTTCACATTCTGAAAAAAAAACATTTAATAAAAGATCTATGATTTAACATTAAAGAAAGGATTTGAAAGAAGAGATGAAAAAGACATTCTGTGATTCTAGTCAATGTGGGAAAACTTTCCTTCTCATTCATTCCCACTTTACTTTTTCACTATCACCTATATCCATTATACAATGCACACACAAAAGTACATTCTCTCAGAAACATAACAGAGGAAGCTGCAAAATGGTTAACTCTCATATTTAAAGAGTAAATTCAACCCAGATTTCTTCAAAGAAAAATATTGCAAATTACTGATCTTACTTCCATAAAGTTACAGTAAACCTTACCCTGAGGGTACAGCTCAATTTCTGAATGAATTACACCTTCGGACATAAATGGAAGCCACCTAAGATAACAGAGAAAATAAGAAAGCAGGTAGTTCTCCAGCATATTACCATGTAACTGAATGATCCACATCTTTTTTTCATACTGCATATATATAATAGGAAAGGATGTCTATCTCTAAAATAATTAGTATTTGATTTGATAGATGTTAAAGCAGAAGTTATTTGACACAACAAAGAATATAATTTGTGCAAAGGTAAGAGCTGTGTAAGTGTAAAATATACCTGTGTCAGATTAAGAGACTCACGTGTCTTGACTGCACTTATTTGTACAGCTAAACAGAAGAATATGGCACAGAACATTTTTTTCAGTACTATGGGTTGAGTGCTAAGTACAATTTGAATGTGTCTGTTGCAGCATTTCTTAAAATCAAAGTTCAGTGTTAAAAACAAGGATAGAACCAAATACTGTTCTTCCTTATTTGTCCTGCAAATTGAGGACAGATAGCTGAGTCTGAAAAAGTACAAATTAAGGCAAACATTGGTCAGGTTTCTTAGTGATGTTACACTAGGCTACAGATAATTTTGAAACCTTTTATTCAGAACATGGATTACCAACTCTTTTAGCTTCATCCTGCTTCATAAAAAATCAGATGGTTTTCTACAGAAAAAAAAAATAATTAGCAAGCTTCTGGGCTGTTCGTTTTTATTCACTCTGTATGCTTCCATTCACTTCCCAGGAATGATCTAAACCGTTCAGTCTTCTATGAAGCCTACTGAGAATCCAGTATAAACTGGTCAGGATGAGTCCAGAGCAACGTTTGAAGACTCCTTGGTTTTTGTCTCGAAAATATTAGCAGCCAATTCATAGAAGAACTAGCACCTAAGGAATAAATTTTGTCTTACTAGACAACTACTTATTTATACCATTTCTGCTAAAACCTGACCACACAGGTGTCTTCTGCAATCCTAGGTACGAGAAAGTGTCGATCTGTAACTAACAAATACTGTGTAACTGAAATCCAGTGAGAACTATTAGATGTTCAGAAACTAATATCAGATTTTTAAGTCAGATAAAATACTGATGTTTCCTTGGCTAAATGAGAAAAAGATACAACATTGTGTTCATACCCCAAATCACAAATTATCAATGTAAAATAAAGCTGTGAGGCTGAGGATTAAGAAATCAGAGAGCTTTCTGGAGAGCAAAACGGCCTCCCCCCCCACCTTGAATAGAGCACACTGCTTCAGCTTTACATTTTGGCCAATGTGGAGGTGTCCCCTTACCCCTGCCACCAACATATGTTAACCCTTTCTCAGTGGCAGTGTTTCCCAGAAGAAAAGTTAGGGATGAAAAAATCCTCTCTCTGTTTCTTCTTGGCAGTGTCTGTCACTGAATAATATCTGCTGGTCAACATCTGGTGTTAATTATCACAGAATTAATACAGCAAAGTGCCCTGATATGCATCATCCCTAAGCTGTGTTACCCACTGGAGGACAGCTATGGCACAGAGGTGATATTTCATGACTGATGTAGGCATCTGGACTGATTGCTCTGCAGAACTTCCATTAGGAAATTTTCTCTCTATGTTTTTAGAAAGGTGGCAACCACAGCAGCAACAACGGCTGGTCTGCATCCAAATCTACTCCAGAGAAATCATCAGTCTTATACCACTATTTAAAAACATGTTACTGATTGAAGAAGAAAGATCTCAGTTTTAAAGAGTTTTATCAATGTGAGAGAGCATCTTTATTCCTGGTTTTGAGGATGTGACACCAAGAGTTGCAAGAAGCTATTTAAGGTTATGTAAAAAATTAATAAAAATCCAGATAGAAAAAATAGGCTTCCTGTATTTATAAATATTATTAATCAATGAAATATTATTAATTAGTTGAATATTGTTTATTCTAGTGACTTGTGACATGGTCACGTTGTTTCTCTACACTTCCTTCATTTCACTCGAATGATGCACGCGCCCATAAGACAGACTGCAAAACTGGAAACTCCAAATGTGTGGTTAACGTAATGTTTTTCCAAACACGCAAAATGCAATATATATCAATTGGCTTTTAAGATTCTCCTTTAATAACTTCAATGGAACCGCCACAGAATAATTCTGACTTCTGGGCATCACATTTGTCTCTCTAGCAATGCCGTTTTTTAAAAAGAGAGTGAATGCTGCTTCTGGATGGCAAATCTTTTTTATTTCCCATTTAAAAATGCACTTAATTCAGAATGTTTTTGTGTGCTTTATCCTTCCTTCCTGAATAGATGTCACACTTATAGCACTGATCCTTGTATGATAAGGCTGCATTGTACAATCTAGTAACACAGCCACAATATAATCATTTAACCTTTGCTAAGGACCATACAGCATATTAATTCAAGCAATCTGTTCTGGAACAACACATTTTGTGGATTTTATGAAACTGCAAAATAATCCAAATTTGCCTTTGCCTGGAAAATTCATAGTTAGTACATTGCTTGGCGTCATACTGTTAGTGACACGTATTCAAGAATATTTAAGAATGTTGTTGTAAAAACTACCTTTCACAATTGAAAACATATTCCAAGTTGTTCTCCGCTTCCCTGACAATGACTTTATCACAGTACCAGTACTGGGACTTGGTGTCAGCCTCACAGCGCAACAGCACCTTCTGCAGCTTTCCAAGAGATACAGCTTCCACTTCAAAAGCGTTGATCTAGAAGACAGAGACAGCACTCCGCAATTTGCCACCACCAAGTCAGTCTGAAACTTGAAGTATTTTAAAAGCCTAATTAACTCTCATGGCGTAGAAAGATTCCCGTTGTTTTTAATGACAGCTGGACTGCATTCAAAGTGTTTGGATCTGCAAAGTTGAATGTCTTTTGGTTGTGTATGGGAGTAAAAGAGAAAATATAACTAAAATCAGACTGCAGTACGAATCCCAAATAAATTGATTTTTCAGCCATTACCCAAAACGCTGCACATAACCCTTCACTACTATTTCAATAGCTCGCCATTTACAATTATTCTTCTCTAGGTAAGAACAAGTTAAAGCTATTATTTTCTTTGCTGATATTTATTTAAAACACAGATTTCCTCATCCTTTTCTCTTTTTGGTCTCACCTCCTCTATTTATATTTTTTCCTGCTGGAAGAGACTGAAATCTGACATGTCACTTTCCCCTTGTTATTCATTTAGGCTGAGCTTACAATTGGCAAATTTGTTTTCATAGGAGCATGAAGCTGATCAGGTGAAAGGTTCACATTGGTAGTTTTCTGTTGCAGTAAAAAGCCCATAGCTTTCTTTCTCTAAATGTAATGGTCCGGGTAACACTTCTCAGTAAAAAGAAAATGAAGGCAAGAACTACACTGCAAAATTCATATCAGTAAAGTTCTCAGCCCTTAGCAAACGGCAGAATTGAGACAGCCTGTGCAATTTTAGTTCTCCCTTGTGTATATGTAATATATGATCACAAACTATTACCTCTGCAGGATCTCTGCCTCACATTGTGCACAGGCAGGACCGTAGCTTTTTAATACATGATTTTATCTTCATTATCTTGATGACTCCGTGCAGTATTTACCGCAACCACCCAAGAAGTTCAGTGAAGCGGAACTGATTTCCCCAGTGACTTCACATTTGCACTTTTTCCCAAGTGCCCCAGTTGTCTGCAAACGCTGAATTCTATTTTTCAAAAGGCCGTCTGCCTAATATTTCATTGTATCTATATAGCTAAAGCACAGAGATCATTGCCAAAAGCTGTCAAGATACAAAGTAATTTGGGTGCTCAGCCGAAACAGAGGGGTTAATTTATCAGCATATTTAGCATTTCAAAGCACGCACTATGTCCAGAGCAGAACTCTCTCTGAACAAACTGCAGTTACAGCTATGGTTGTCCAGAAAAGTTAAACTGGTTAGGCAGCAAAACAGAAGCATACAAAAACTGGTCACTCAGGGAAGTTTTACTAAGTGATTTGCCCAATGTCATGTAGCATATCTGTGGTGCGGATCAAATGAACACGTTCAAGTCAGCACTCAGCTATCTCTGTCACAAAATGATATACGCCAGGCCCTGCTCTGCTGCTCCGTACAATCCTCTGTCTGTTCACCCATTTCCATAAGAAAGTGTACTTCGAGCCACCCCCCCCTTAGCCCCTGTATAAATACTATGCTGAATTTACTGTCAGTCTGGCTAGAATAATTCCCCCAGGAAACTCCACTTAAATTCTGAATTTCAATTGGAATAGAACTTTATACTTAATATAATGGTATAAAATATAATAATTTATGTAATGGTGTAAAATATATACATCTTAGCATAGTATAGATACCTCTGAAGATTCCCAATGTGTTCTTTTTATGCTTAGCATTTTAGATACTGCTTTTTATTTTGTAATTAAGTATTCCACTAACAGCTTGATACCATTTGTTAGACACACAAGCGTTAATTCTCAGCAGCTCACAAAGGAAGAAATGGGCTTAACAGAAGGTCCTAAGAAGGCTAGCAGCAGAGTTCCTGAAATTCAGCCATACACTACTGCAGAAAATCAGGATGATATACATTTTACTTATGGAGGACATCGGAGGTAATTGAAAGAAAAATTAATTTAAATCTGCCCTGCATTAATCACAAAATTATACTATTATACATCAAAAGAAATACATAATGAACAGTCCTACTAAGATCTGTTCATGTAACAGTTTCTGTGCAGTCCTTTGGAATCAACTGTACTCATTAAAACTTGACAGAATATGTTTCATATTCACAGGCAGCTCTTCTCATCATCCTAGGGGGGTTCTTCATATCGTTTTTTCTTCCCCTTTTCCTACCTGTGTTTTCACTCATTCTGGCTATTCCTGGATTAGTATAAAATTATTCTCCTTAGTTCTTAAAAAAAGATTATTCTAAATCTCTGTGATCTTTTTTATAAGGAACCTGTTAAGACCAGTAAAAGTTACTTAGTTTTATCTATATGGCTAAGCAAATTGCTTTTCAGACTTACCATTCCTCTCTGAAATGTCACTGGTACACCAGATTTTTGTAGACGTCTTAGACCAGAATCTCCTCTTTTTCCATAGATACACAGATAAACAGCAGAATCTGTATCAGCTCGCTCCATGTCACCGGTGTAGACATAGACATGGTATAAAACAACTTGCGAAAATAACCGAAAAGTAAATATATTTGTAAACACAATTCATTTTACTCACCACTCAAGCTTAATGGAAACAATGCCAGTGAATTTGATTTGCATTTACTTTGCTGGAATGTATTCTCCAGAAATTAGTGTAACTATCTGTTTTTAAGATTGTTAAAACCACATTTATGAATATACAGCAGACAGAATACAATTCGGATGACATTAATCCTGAAAATCAGGTAACCGGTATATACTTAACTTAAGTACGCACATACTTGGATAGATAGGTTTTCCAGCTTCCACTACTGGAAGTTCACAGAGAAAATCTCTATCATCACGATTCTTTGACAGCCACGTGTTTGCTGGAAAATTCAGTGTTTTCTTGCTCTTTACATGTTGCAGTGTCACCTAGGAACGAAGCAATATCAACTATGACCCAGTTCACTCTTTCCAGTGCTTTGCTTTTCAACAGTAAAACATATCTTTCTACATCTTTTCTTTTATCTCAGAAAATAATAACATGATCAGTGAATATGACATACAAAATTGGAGTATGAAAACATTTTTATTTTGGCTACTACTTTGCAACTTGACTCCTTACTAGAGAGGATCTTTATTTACACCTGTGGTATTGCACTTGAAACTGCCTGCTTCTATATTCTTGGAATATGCCTTGGACCTTATCTTATTCTTGGAACAAATAAATCTGAAATTGAAATTGCGTTTTTTTCCAGAAGAAATGACACCAATTCTGATTTCTGTCACTGAACCACCTCTATGTAACACTGTCTGGAGTACTGAAGACCAAAAACTTTCTGGTAAGTGAGGTTAGGTGAAACTGAGTTTTTGGAAGATGTGGAAAGATTGATACACTTTTATATTAAAATGAAAACAGGATGAAACTCATCATCTATATCCTTCTGAATGTTGACAAGGAAAGCATATGTTGAAATATTAAATCAATCTGTATAATATTTGGCTCCTCTACAGTAGAACAAAAGACAACCTGGGTACCAGCACCCTCTATTCCTCTGAAAATATTCAGAATTCAAATTGTCAAGTTATTTGCCACTGTACCTTATGATACCAGTCTTACTTGTTTCCTATAACTAAAGCAGTCTTTCCTCTCTTTTATGTGAGCAATTTTTCTTGGTCTTGAATTACAGCAATGTTTACTACAGTTTTTTCCATAGGCCTTCACTAGCAAAAGGAAATCACTTCCAAAAAATTGTCTTTCTTCAGTTGTGTTTTGAATGTGCATATAGTATGCATAAGACTTGCAAACAAAATTATGAAAACAAGTATTCACATTCAAATTCTAACACTTAGGAAATCAGGACAATATACGCCTTTATCTCACTTGTCAACTTATTATTTTAAGTAAAATAAACACTTCTTTTAACACCAAAGCACGTATTTGTTCTAGCATGAAATACTTTTGCAGCAACGATACTGAAGCTCTAATGCTCATTGGCAAAGCTCCCCCTGCTGATTCATAACAATCACAAATATAAACTGCTTTATCAGAAAAATACAGCTTTCGACCTGATCTGTTTCTCAGAAAAGAAATACTTGAAATCCCAGGGTTACCCTATGAAATTTGGACTAAAATATAAAAAAAAATATGTTGCATCCACCAGGATGGAAAGCAGGATTCCTGGTGCTCAAACCAGGAGCCACTAAAATATTTATACTTACATTCAGTTTTGGTAAAGTTACAGTTAAGGCCTTTGGATTAATGTCAAAATCTGTTATTATTGTGTAGTTCTGCTTGTCTAAAGCAGGCTTTTTAAGTTCAATTAAAGGCTGAAGGATAAGCTTGTATCTTCTACAGATTCAAAATAAGACACAGAAGACAAATATTTATGTGCAATTCTGAAATAAATTTTAAATAGGGGTCAATGTTAGAAAGAATTTAGTATGAATTTAATCTGGTGAACATCCCTAAGTATCACGAGAAAACTAGAGTTAAAACAGAAGCTGAAAAGAAGAATTCATTCACCACTTTGAAAAAAACACATTAGTTTCTTTTTCCCTGAACGTGGTCGTAATTATGAGCTATGTTTGGGCCAGTTCAGACTAGCTTACTCTTAAGCAAACTTTGTTCATTCCTCACATGTATTTGTCATGGGATAATTGTTCCTCCATCATTTTCAATTTTTTATAGCTGGAATTTATAGCTAGAATCTCCCTAACATGCAGTGAAGAGTACAGGCGAGCTTCAGAAAGCAAAACTTGGTAGAACGCACCAATACACTAAAATTGATATCTATGAACTACATGATTTAGGAATAATTGCAAAATAATGCTACATTTATCCAGGTCTCAGGAGATGGACTGTATCAGTGCTTTTGTCGTCTCTAAAGCAACCTAAGAAGACAAAGCAATAAGAACGTATCACAATCAACGGTTTTTAATTTATGAAGCTGTGGCTTCATGAAAAGATGCGCTTTTAGTTCATGTGAAAACTACTGAAGCAGGTAAAAATCATCATTAAAAATCTCACCTTTTGTAAGTTCCACTTTGATTGTTCATTCAGTAATTCATCAAGTTCAATTCTTATCTTGTAGATATTCCCAATGCTTTTTATTTTAACCTGAATAAAGACAGAACAATACAACATATAACTACTGACACAAATACATACAATTTACCTTTAAACTTGTCTGGTAGAGGCTGCATGCTGATTGAGTAAGGCCATGCCTTGCAAACTGACACAATTCATGATTAAAAACATTTCAGCCTCAGTCTCCCACACACATGGAAGCAGCAGCATCCTAATGGCAAGCACAGGCCTATGAATCCTATGCTTAAAACTGGTACAGATTTCAGGATATCTTGCAATAACAACAAAAAAACCCTAAACATCTCCCTCCCTGTATTTTCAATCGTCATATGTGAAATAACTCAAAAATCCATTTCTCATTTATGTACAAACCCTATTTGCCCTGTATTTCTACATTTTGACATGCATTCAATTTGGGCTATATTTCTGGCAAAAATATAGCTACCTCACATGTGGGGGAAAAAAAATACATAAAACTGCATCTTTACCTTTGCAATTGGTTCCAGATTTCTCTGAACCCCCATACTATCCAAATATACAGGAAGAGCACACAACATTTGATTGGCAGATTTTGGATGACAGGATCCAGAAAAGAGACTGCTTCTCTTCTATCTAAGCAGATTTCTGTCTGAGCCCCAGTTTGACCAGATTATAGCCTAGTGAAATCGCAGTGCTTGCCAGGGAAATGATTTAGCAGATATCTGAACTCTTCAAAGCTTGAAGTGTAGAAAAAGTTGGTGAGGGTCATTCATGAGAGAAATGTGGACTACGAAATTAAATCCACTAAACCACAGCTCACAAATCTTTCATAAAGCAGCACAGCAACATGACGATAAACCCTAGTATGTTAAAGTGAAGGATATAAAACTTCTGGAGACCTTAAAGAATAAGCTTTCAAAAGTTGGCAGAACATCTGCAAAACTTTGAAAATCACTGAGACTATCTTCACTTTCTGACTATGATTTGCATTCATTTGCACTTTCTTTGCATTTTCAAGCATTATACATGCTCTTCTTTGTGAAATCTACTCTATGCAACCTTTCCTATCCCATTTATCTGGCATTTATTTGAAGTTTGACCATTATTTAAAGTGAGCATAAATCATTTTATGTCATTTGCAAAGTACTGTTAGAAAAGGAAAAGTAAGTGTGTTATCATATTATTTCCCAAATAATAATTCTGTTAATAAAAAGCTGGTGACAGCCTATTCCACCCCATCCTTTACATCCAGAAAAAGCTTTTCACACTGTACAAAAAATATTTTCTTTTCATTCTCTTAGAAACATCTACTAGTACACTATTCATTCATTCTTTACCTTCATTAATAAAATGCCCTCTTCTCTTTTCAGAGGTTAGAATTAACTCAGTTCCTATATCAGCTTTTAGCTGTCTCTTTGTGCTTTTGTATAGCATACTTTTATGTTATAGTCACAGTGTTACCATCTTTTAGTCGAAGATTTCTAGAAGCAAATAACTTTTACCCTAGATTTCCCCAGCATTGAAATGCACTCAGTAAATCAAAATGGTTGTTTGAGAAAGAATCTGAGGAATTCACACCTATATTTCTATTGGTACAGTTGTTACATTGACCTGAATTTCATTAACAAAATCAGTGCTAGCTCCAGACTTGCAACACTGGTGTGACCATATGGTTCCTGTCTCTTCCATCGGCTTAAGAAAATAGGTTTGTCCTGCAGAGTCAGATTCTGATACCGTTGCTTATGCTGCATAATGTTTCTCTCTATAAGTAGTCTTGTTAGACATAACCTAGAGACTTTGGGATTAAAGAAGTAATAAAGTAAGGGCATGTATACAGCTTGACTGAAATAACTGTTGTCATTTTCCACATTTCACAAACCAACCGACCCGCTTCTCAAGTACTATGAGGTACTGTCTTCTCATTCACAGAGCTGGCGTTCACTGAATATACAGTGCTGTCATGTTGTTTGTTGATTCTAGTGAATAAACCTCTTTAGGCTTTTGGTTAAAAAAAGTTATAAGATCATTTCATGTATCAGTACAAAACATAAATGTACTGAACTCTGTCAGAATGCAAAGAGTGACTTCTGCCTAAAACAAGCAGAGGTCTCCTAGAAAAAAGTCTCTGGGATCCTTTTTGATTTTTCTCATGCACAGTCTTGGAAAGGATTAAACAGACAATGACTGCTCACATCGGTAAGGTAAGAGAGGGAAGGCCACATATGAAAGGCTTTCATTTCACAAGATTTCTCTACTCAAATTTTTCATAGTTGTGCATATGCTGATAAATTTAAAGGTTAAAGAAAACTGACTCCAAATTGCCTGATTGTTACAGGCTTCCAGAAACTGTTTTCTTCCTAGAACTCCTGGCCAGAGCTATGATTAAGTCAGTTATTTTAAAAAATAAAATATGTTCTCTTCTGCTTTAGAAAATATAGTTGAAACCATATCAAGCTCCTAGATGTAAATGATAAAAAGAAGATGTGACTTTTTTTAAGTCTCACATTCCTATCCTCATTTCAAGACTTATCCTGCAAAACAAGTACAGGATAAAGTTTAAAGGGGAGAAAAGAAGACAGAGCTCCTACTCATAGGCTTTTTCTTTATGAATTTATCTACTGCAGACTAAATAGTGAAAAGCACTCTGGTGACATTTGCTGTTTCATGCCTTAAAGCAAAAGTGTCAGCGTGATATAAAGAATCATAGTGGTAGCCCCAGGTGCTGAGAGATAGATTCTGCTCTTTCACAAGATCAATATCCACAGTGCACAGCCATAATGGGCAATATCTGTTTTAGAGAAGAAAAATTGGTCCGTCTCTTTAGAATGTATGGATAAACATTGCAAACATGCCATTACCCAACATTGTTTATAAATTATTCACTAATTAGGAGAACAGGATTCCCCATGGATCATAATATATAGCCTACAGGCTTAGAAAAAGAACATTACAGTTGGTTATTTTCTTGCCTATGCCCTATTCATAGAGAGTTTTATTATTAATACTATTGACAGTAACCATCTTGGTTTGTGCCAAGATTGTATTAGAAGAGCTGAGGAGCGCAGAAAAAAAATTTGCACAAGATGTGAAAAACATAACTTCTTCTTCAGTTAGCTGAAGACAGCAATGTGTTACACTCCTCTCAGACAGAAAGATTTAAGTAAAACAGAAGGTTTAACCCCTTTGGTAGTTTTCTCTCAGCCTACCTAGACATAATTTCCTTACTACAATAGAGGTGGGATTATTCTTAAATAATAGCAGAACTCTTTATGTTTTCATGACATTGTAACGTGTAGTTTTTATTGGGCTTTCAGTAATTCCATAGGGAAAGCTTCTGGCATTTCAGCTCTTTGCAATGTGGCAGCTGAGAAATGGGGTTTCTTCCTTAACCAAACCAGTTCCACAGTAGACATTTTATAGTATGCTTTGAAAACTGCATGAATGAAGATTTCATTACTAAAGACCCCTAAATGATATACAAGTCTTACATCAGACATGGTTTGTTTAGGAGTGGCTAGTTTGTAAAGCTAGTTTCAAATCAATTACCTTAAAGAAATCAATTTACTCCTGCAGTTGTCCCATTTCAGCTACTGTATGAGGGAGAGGGAGTTAAAAGAAAGAGCATTTCCTCTGTTGCTAACTATATATACCAAGCTGATTTAATGCAGAATTCATAGAGATTAGATAGAGATTTATTGTATGCAGTAAACATAAGAGAAAAATATTTTTTTCTTTTCTCACGACAGAATAATCTTTGGCAAGGTACACATTAAAATAGTGTTCTTAGCCTTCATTAGCTACCTGAAATTCATCTTCCTGTCTGGGAAGAAACAGATGCTTTCTGTTGTCCTTGCCAAGAGTTACTGGTCCAGCTACTCCTCCATCTCCATATATCCAGAGAATGACATTTGCTTCAGTGCCTGCTTCTCCTGTCAGCATTGACACTTTCCATTCATCATCTAAAGGAAGGGGACAGTCACCACCTTGGGGATTTCTCATTTCCTCTGTGAAATACATAACATTAGTGGGAGATGAAAATCGACATGAAACTGCCAGTCGCTGTTGTAACTTCAGGACATAAGGAGACCGCAACAGAGAGGGGTTAGTGCTTTTTCATGGCAAGTGAGATAGTCCGAAAAGATTGATTTACGTTTCTTGCCTAGACCAAAATGTACCGGTTAGCTGAGCTACAATAATCAACTGGAAAAGAACAAGTATCTCTCACATGCACTATCATCACTTTATTCTTTATATATATTCTGGTGTAGAGTAAGGATGCTATGATCCAGAACTAAGGCTATTAAGTCAACGTTTCTGGTTCCTTAGCCTGACATTTAGAAATGAGTAGAATTACTTGTAAATACTTCTCTAATGCCTTGTGTTGGGACATTATCAGCACAATCACAGGTGTGAGAATAGACACAATTTACATTTTGAATAAAAAAAATATTCAGGAAATTAACTTTCTTCAAGTTAGATAGAAATTAAATATTGTAAAATACTCAAAAAAAGAGCACAATATATCCTTTCCCAACTGTATCTATGTATACAGCACCAGCATTCAGGCTGACAGGTTCTGCACGAATGAGACAATAGCAGCACAGTACCACTTTATGAATAAGTTTCACAGCTTTAATGGCTAAGCTAATCTAATTCTGGAAAACTTATATTTCACTTCAGAACAGCACCTAGTGATCTTTCATCTACCCTTAAGAGAAAAAATATATATATGCAAAGATGTTAAATATCATCTTTGCACATGAAATATGAAAAAATAGACTCTCTTAGGATAAAGGAATTTGGTTTTAAGTATTCTAATCAGAGTAGAGTTTACAAACATCAGATATCTGGAACACTACTTTTCAATAATGAGACCACTGACCGTGAAGTCCTCTCCAAAAGAGGGAGTCCTTGTCCCCAAGAATTTATAACCTATTCTGAAACAATAGGCAGATATAAATTCTAAATTTGAAAAGATGAATCAACATATTGTTTATAAACTGTGTCCTGCAGGGGCTCCCAAACTGCTCTTCACGAGGCCTTTTCATGTGACTGCAAAGAAACTTTTTAATATGCTAACCATAATGAATACAATCTGTGCTGCAGATTAATTTTATTTTGTATCCTCCAGCTCATTCTTCATCCATTAAGTAGCTTTCTATGAACCAAGCTTTTGGAGGCCAGAGGATCCAAACACGTAATACAATTCACTTCCATTTTTGCAGAATTCTTAAAGAGCCACTGATACAGATTTGTTGAAGAATTCCCAATGCATCACTCTGTACCTTCCTGCTGCACCATACACCTTGCTGTCAGAACCCTCTGCTTTTCTATTTGCTTGATTAAAATACTGTACTGGGTGTCTCTGGGATGGAGTTTTCCCCTTCACTTCTTAAACTGCCTTTACCTCGAAGGGAAAAATGAAGAAACAAACAAAATAACCAAACTACAAGCTAAAAAAACCCCAAACAAACCACAGAGAAAAAGAAGTGATGCAAAAACAATCACTCCACGCCAGCAGAATGATGCCCAGCTAGTTCCTGAGAAATGACTACTTTGGAAATACTCCTCTCCAGTTTTATTTCTGAGCGTGACAATCTACGGTATGGAGTATCTCTTTGGTCAGCTGGGGTCAGCTGTCCTGGCTGTGTGTCCTCCCAGCCTCTTGTCATCGTCCCTCCTGCCTACTTGCTGGGAGCACAGAGTGAGCGACAGAGATGGGCTCAGCACTCTGCAAGCACTGATCAGCAATGGCTAAAGCAGTGGTGTGTTATCAACACTGTTTTGATCACCAGGCTGAAACAGAGCACCAGGCAAACTGCTATGGAGAAAATGAAGTCCATCCCAGCTAAGCCCAGTACACATACTAAACAAAATAAAGCAATACCTGTGACAGAAATTTGCACAATTTAACTGACTGTGCTTTGTTGCTAGCATTAAAATGTAAATTTGAAAGCAAAGTGAAAAACAGTTCTGAATCCTTGAGACTTGCCTTGTAATAAACTTTCATAAGCAACAAATTCCACAACCTGCTGAAACATCGCTGAAGCAATATGGCTAAGTGAAGAACGGCTGATTCAATACAGAGGCATGGTCCTGATCTTCCCTTTAAATTTCCTCAAATGTCACTTTTACGATATTGAATAAATGGTTTTTTTCTTAAAAGTTGTACTCCAAAGGATTTACTTAGTTGCTTGGATCATCAGTTGTCCTATAGGTTAAATCAACATGGTAACTAAAGCACCGAACCTGATTCTGATCGATCCACTAGCACTGAACTCTTAACTGATGTGAAATAATTGTACGAGCAACTGCAAATGAATTAGGATCCAGTACAAAGTTCTATAATGAATATGGACTAACTTCTGGAATCCAGGGAAATTTCAGCCCTGATAAAGACTCTAAAATTTGATTAATCACTTTTTAAGAAATTCAGAACTGTAGTAGTATGGCTTTTACAGCAGTGTTTCTAACAGTAGTCGTATGACTTTGGAATGGTTACAGTAGTTTAAAAATGGGCAATAGTGTCATAATAATCACTGTTTTTATTGTATTCTTCATCATGACGGAGAGCAAGTTATTCTGAAAGAAAAAAGAAAATCCACACACCAAAAATAAAGCTAAAGTCAAACACCTTATGTTTACCTGAATAAAAACTTAATTACATGTACCTTTCAGTGACTGAAAAAACAGAACTATAGCAAAGTAGTTGCTTTTGTTTAACAAATATTTTTGAGAACTTAACTATATAACTTTCTGTAACTGTAGTTACCTATCTCCTCACCCATAACTCTGAAAGCTAGAGTTCCTTCCAGCTATCTAAAACCACATCTTTTGTACATCAGAGATGAAAATTTTCACAAAATGCACAGGTATTCCAGAAGCATAATGAATCCCAGGCTGCTCTGTACGCTTAGCACAAGAATCCCATACTCTGGCTATTGCTACACAAAGCAGCTACTGCAACCTCAAAGTACTACCTCTTGAAAACAATTATAATGCATGAACAATTCACAGGCTTGCAATGCTTTTTGCCTCGTAATTTGCTGGCTCTTCTTACATGTGGAAATCAGTGGCATTGATTTGCTAGAGGCTAAAAATATTCCGGTCTGAAGAGAGGATTTGATGATTACCTTGCATTAGTCATGGGAGTTTACACACCTCATGACACCATGTTGTAAATCTGTTGTGACAAAAATTCTTTCTTATAGGCCTGCATGAGAACGATGTAGTCACAAACCTTCACACAGTTTCATAAAAATAACTTTATTTTTTTATTTACTTACCCTAAATCTAAAGCATAAAGAAAATTATCTTTCACCAGAAGACCATATGATTGTGACACTTTTGAAATGAACCATCAGAAAAAACAATCTCTAGAACAGAAGCTTGGACAATAAAGTCGATGCATTTTTATTACACCTTTTTATATCATCATTTCTAATGTAAACCAAATGGAAATGAGACCAGATTATATTTGTATCCTATTTTCTCTTGTAAGAAAAATATATTAAAAATTAATAGTAACTAGTAATATTCCAGACATACAGGAAAGGAACATGGAGGGTATAGAAGTTGTGTCTCAGAGATACAATTTGTTAATACTAAACCACGAAGGTGTTCTCAACACCACAGACTGCGTTTGTGTCATAGAAGTTAATGTCATCTCTCCCCTTGCTTTCACTGGCACACACAGGCATGTTTTCACCATTGAAATTTAAACGTGATTTGAGAAACACAAGGAAAAAACGACAAGGAAATCCCCAGTACCAAGTCATTTGGGAAATCCCATAAGATTCTTGCATGCTTGCTAGTTGTTACACAATTTGACACAAGCCTATATTTTCAGCAGGGCTGTGGATTTTGATTTGCTTTTGCAACAGCTAAGGGAAGAGTAAAAAGTGGTTAAAAAGAAACCACGGGTTTTGGTTTGTGGTTTTAGTGTCTTCTGCTTCATCTCCTTTAGCTCTAGACTTTGTGGTCCTCTAAACATATATATATATTTATTATCTCCCTGCTGTTTTGGGCAGCTAATTTGATCAGTCTTGAGTCTATGACGTGGTGTCTTGCATTCATTTTAGCTGACTTGCCTCTGACACTCAGTCTAACACCTCCATCCTGTGAGCTATTAAGTAGGAGCTGGGACCTATCATCCTTATAAAGATGTTTCTTGAGGAACTGAGAACTCCCACTACAACAGGAGAAGCCCAAACTGCTGTAGAACAGTTTACAGTTTAATTAATCCTAAATCAGTTACTATTTGTGAAAACAATGACCAAAACACAACTACCAATTAGCGGACACAGACATAAAAAAGATGGCCTGGTCAGGCTAAGGGTTAATCCGAGTTTGGATGCTAAGTGTACTGCTGGAGTGTATTGCTGGATTGTATACTCAATACAAACATCACCCTTTTTTGAATGTTAACTGGGAGTGAAAAAAGCAAACCAGTATTTAATAAGTAAACTCATTAAAAACTAAGGGTCCCCCCTAGGTGGCAAAGGTCAGTTACCTTTAAAGTATTCTACATGAAAATATCTTACTAAAAATGAGTATTTTCTTTGAAGGGCAGAGTAACTTTGATATTTCTATTCATTTTGCATAGGCAGAGTCCATTTTTATGAATGTCAGAAATACTTCTTACAAAGTGCTATAGACTCTGTGTAACCAATTTCATGGCAGACATTGCTTCTATTAAAAGGATCCTTTGTATCCAATACTAAAAACATCCAGCTTCTTTGAAAACAGGTTTGATGGCTTGTGTATTGTTGCCATGGGTTTCAAACACAGCATGCCTCACCAGTTGCTGAAAACCCACAACACTTTGGGAAGGTTTTGTGACACAATGATACAACATGCAGTCTGATAGATCAGAAATGGAAAGTGAGTGTTTCAAAAACCGGAAACAACAGTGTCAGAAACAATTAACAGTATCTAATAATAATCCACATCTATGCTTTGAATTTAACCAGGATATTCTGGTTCAACATAATTTATTTAGAATCCTTCTGGATACTTCACATTATATCCTATGAACAAGTATGCCATGTCTTGTTCACATTGCCAGGCTTTTCAAGTACACTTTGAAATAGCAGTCTGAGGACAAGCTCTAAATCGAATCAGCAACACACCTGTATCATTCGCTACATGTAGCCAACTAAGCACATCTTTCATAGTGGAAGCTCTAATATAATCTTGTCTTTAAAGCTCACTCGAGGTAACAGATATTTTTCCACCATGTGAATGTGCCTCAATATGCTGTGTGGAGCTCAGTACTTTCCATTTATCCCATTTGCTTTTTGTGGCAAAGTGACACAATTCAGGCTGTGCAGACAGGCTCCTTAGGTACATTGAAATAAAAGAGAGGCAGGAAGCAAGCCTGGTCATCCGCACTCCTTAAGAGATGTATCATCCCATGCTTTGTTTTGTTCCTTAGTCATGCCTTTGGTTACTAGGATGTTCATTACTCTTGTAAAATTTTTGAGTTGGGCAAATATTGCAGCCTACTGTAGGTGATCCTGCTTTGGCAGGAGGGTTGGACTAGATGACCCACAGAGGTCCCTTCCAACCCCTACCATTCTGTGATTCTGTGATTCTGTGATTCTGTGATTCTGTGATTCTGTGAAATCATTGTCTTAGACCATTTATGCAGTTTCTGTGGCTACAGAAGAAAGTATTTGTTTCTTCTAATAAAACGCATCTGGTAGACTTTTGCTTCAGAAGCATGAGCAGAACATTGTTTATCTACCTGCCTAAACACACGTGTAAAGCTGGCATGCAGTGCACCAAAACCTTACTCTTTCCCCCAGTGAATTACAAAGCAGAAGACGTAAGTGTGAGAGACAGCATAAATGAAAAATATTCCATCACTTTCAGTGAGCTTTGGATTGGGCTCTGAATCATATCAACCTCTTACTTTCCACAGAAATCATCCCTATGATAGACGGCTAGTCATTTAAGAAAAAAAAGGTAATGTGAAATTATTCAACAGTTACATGCTGGTCGTTGCCTTACCAATAAACCACATTCCAATGCCCTTTTGAAAAACAACAACTGGCTACATGTTTTATGTTGCATGTATGCATCCATAAGTCAATAGTCTAGAAAAGCTATTAATTGTCTGTCCTGAGCTAAGTCACTGCAAACTTGCACGGAGGGCAGACATAACACAATGCTATCTCACAATTAGTTTCTAAACTGTTGCTTACTTGAGGGTGGAAAAGTTGAAAGGCTTTGAGATCCTGCCTTCTGGGCCTTTGCTGGTTGCAGCTGAGATTCTCTGAAGTCTTTCTTCTCTTGACTGGGTGCTGCAGATGTTCCCATAGGCTCTTCCCGGCCAACTAAAACAATGAAATGTAAATTCTGTCACTAGCTGCAAATCGTTTGCTTTTGCTTGCTCAGAAGCTTCCCATATATTCAGTGACAAACACTAATAACAGATTTCACAGCTGCTCAACACAGTGGACATCAAAACCTTTTCTATAGAGAAGAAATGTGCTAGTGACTAGTGGCACAGCCACTAGCTATTATTAGCCTTTATAGTTGGCAGCATGCCACAAAAGATAGAAAAAAACCTGGCGTACCAATAAAAATTCTTTTACTGCTTTGAAAATCTAAGTAACAATTTAACACTGACGCGTGAATAAAATGGCTTGTTAAAATGCAGTTTCCCCCAGATAAGCTTCTCCACACCCTTTTTTTAAGAGTGGGAATGCTAAAATGAAAACTGCTAGAAGCCATTTCTGATCATATGAAGTGGTAAACAGACAATCTTGGTTGCTCTCATAGAAAATATTAGCTCTTTTAATCTTCCTTTTACTGAAAAACAAGGATTCGGGAGAACTCAAGCCTGTAATGAAGTAGCATTTAACTTTATTTTAATGGCATCAGTAAGCCCTGCTTTGTTGAGAATTTCCACTGAAAACCCAAATCTAAAAAGTAACAAAGGAAATGCTTTCTTCATTTCTACAAGGGCACAGTGACAGAAATATTCTGGTCACCTTGTGGCAAGCAGGGACTGAACAGCAGGGATGCCTACTGACGTCTGTAACGCTTCTGTATGTCTCAGTCGCAATATATATAGAACAATTAATAAGAAGAGTGGTTGTATGTTTTGATACTTTCCCTTTGCTGGTCAAAGCATTCAAGATGACCCTGATCTGCTTGTGTCTGGCAAAAACTGACCAAATTCTCAATTTTGAACCGATGGCCTGTTTAGCATTTTTCATGAGATGTTTCATTACTTGATCGCTGTGACTATGTCCAGCAGATAAGAATATAAGTACTGTAATTCCACTGTTTTCTGCAGTTACAGTCTAAATCAGCTGGCTATGTTTGGTAATCAATTGTTCGCAAAAATAAAAACTTCATTCTCCTGAAGGAGAAGAGACAAGCAGACAATCCAATGTTGGTGATCTTGAGTGTGCTGAGAGCACAGTCCTGGCTAGTTGACTAGAACAGGTCAGCTCTGCAGTGAGGGAGCTTTCTGACTGCAATAGCTCTCAAATCTGACTATAGGACAGAAGAATCACATAATCAATATACTAGTAGGGGAGGCACGATGTCTTTCACACCATTAAAAAAGTAACTGAATACAGTCAAGCAGGCCCTCTCTAAAGTCTTCTATTTTCCCTATTAAATCAGGAAAGACTGTGATATAGCTGACAGCAGGATGACTTCTCCTAGGCTCCGATAATCTGTGGCCAGAAGGCGGAATAGACCCAGGAAGTCAACTCCATCTGTAACCTGTTGCCTGTTTTGCTTCTTCTGCTCAAAAGTTTATTTTTTCAGTAAAAAAAATAGATTATTCTGCATCATTTATTGTTATAAAAAGAAAGAAAAAATAACTAGCTACATAGGAGAAATTACATGCTAGCACAAAAAAATTTTCATTTTTAAACTTACTGAAATCCAACAAAGGAAATTGTGTCAATCTAGCTTTTACACTTTTGCTTTGAATTTGTTATTCAGAAACACTAACCACTAAAGCAAACTGTAGAATATTATCAAATTACATACATTTGATGACCTGGGGGTAGAAAAAAATGTTTCTCTCTCCAGTGTTGATGACTGGCTTAGTCTGGCCATCTGGCAGGAGACCAACATATATCCCTTTATTTCGCACTGATTCTAGACTTACAGATCCAGTTTCCAAACTCTTCGTAATTTTAAAGTGGCAATATTCATCACCTGTGCCCTAGCAAATTGAAAACAGAAATTTGAATTCAACAATTGAATTGATGTAGCTAGGCAAGTTAGATGTTTCTCAAGACTTGAATATTACTAACTTCTAATGACATTTCAGATTAACTTTAGGTGCTTCATAATGTCCTACATTATTACACACACACACAGACAAACATATACATATCTTGACCTTGCTTATTCCCTTGTGAACAGAAAGACCAATCACATAATTTGAATAAGTGAAAGACAGCATGTGAAAGCATTCTGAGTTCTGTTAGGACTTAGGCAAAGTCTAGGATATATTTAAAGGAGTTTCCCACTTACATCTTAATTATTCATTAGTGGGTTTCATCATAAATTTATTTAGACTCAATACCACTTTAAACTCCTGAGCGTGTTTGTACTCTGCCATACTCAAAACAATTATATCAGTTCATATCAGCAAGCAGACATAGGATCAGTAAACAGTAAGTCTAATGAGCAAATACTGTTGTCTCATTCTCTTTTTTGCTCTCAAATTTAAATCTGCAATAGTTAAACTCCTGGCAGGTGGAGAACATTATAGGTCCAAAAATCAGATTATTTCAGCCATCCCTCAAGCCTAGATTTATTACTAAATATATAGGCTACTGATGAGATATTTCAAGAATACATTCTACGTGGTTGCCTGATGAAGAAAAAATACATCAGGTTCTTCATTTCAGATGAAACAAAATTATTTGTAAAAACTAGGATGCCAACATCACTTCAACATCTTCCATACTCACACCAGTATAACTGTGGTTGTTTAGTAAAAGTCAAACTAGCACAACAGAATCTTGACAGAGAGTCACCAGCTATCCAGCAACAAACACATTCTAACTACATCTACATTCTCAATAGTTTCAAAATATAAACAGATCTTTACAATCAAGTGCCAAATAGGCATGACTGCTTCTCTTGCTATATATTTTTGTATCTTTCCTGGGGCAAATGAAGAAAAAGATCTGAAAAAATCTAAATCTCAACAATATTTTATCCTATTTTTATTGAAGAAATTAAAAAAATATTCTCTGCTATCACTGACAATGTACTCTATCTGTAGAGGGAAATACAAACAAGAAATGCTTACTGTTCCATTACAGTGGTCATCTTTGATCTTCAGATACATTCTTGGGTTTCTCACACTTTCAAACATGCAGACTCCAGAGCCAATTTTATGCACCTTCCAGTAGGATTCCTGCTGCTGCTGACCTGCTCCACTGCAGCTCCCGTCAGGTCTAATGCACAGAGCCTGGCAGAGACTTGTATTGAGCAGAATGATTGCACCATGGTGAAACACACCCTTCAGACCAGAGACAAGAAGTCCTTCATGAATAGCACAGCTTTTGTCCATATTAAACTTTGACATTTATACTATTCTTACTGATTTATTTTAGGCACTTACTAATGCATCTCCATGTATCAAATGTAAATGAGTAAGTCATAAGTAATTCAAGTATACCTCCAGCCTTTGACTATTTGCTGCTTTCTGTGCAGACACTAACCTGGATAGTGGAAATCCTTCCCTACTCTGCAGCTTCCCTGCTTTTTGTTGCTCAGCAGCGCAGCACAACACCCAGAGCACAAGGAGCGCAGCAAGCTGAGGAACTTGTTCACTTCTCAGACCAAGTCATTTCCCATGCAGCTCTCCTGCATGTATCTACCTTCCTACTTTTCGAAGGTTTACTAACTTTAGAGATGCATATTTGCTGCGTAACGGCCCACCCTGTTTGCATGTATCGGCTGCAGTATCGGCATTGCCCGCCCCAGAAGAGCAGTAAAGGAGAACTTCCCAAGTGCCTCCTACCTCTTAAGCTGCAGCTTAACTACACCTGGTGGAAAAGGATCGCTCTTTTGGCTTGCAGTCCTCTGACATTTGATGAGATACAATCTGCTTTGTAACAGTAAATGTGAGAAGAGTCTTCTTAATTTCGCTCTGTCCGCCTTACCTTGACATGCACAACAAATTCTTTGGAAAGTCCAGCATATCCTGTTGCTTCATCAGGTGCTTTGCCCTGAAGATTGAATGTAACAGTGTGACCTGGGCTCGTGGCCGACTCCAGAATGGCACAACCATTTGGTTGAAGGTGAACACAGAGCTCACAGCAAGTCTTGTTCTTGCTCTAACAAATAATAATAAACAAATATAATAATATAATAATATAATAAATTATCTTAACTACTTGATATGGCAAAATCCAGAACAGAAAGTATTAAAATACAGTTTCGAAATGAGAGTATTACAATGTAGTTTCTGTATTATTCAAGTTTCTACAATATTACCAGTCTAGTAAGAAAATGTCTTTATATTTTTCAGATTTGCAATCCTGATACTGAAGTCCTAAAATTGTGGGCTCTGGAATTTCAAAGCACAGAAACAGTTCATCTTAATAGGACACAGATCTGAGGATAACATGAAAGACCCCTGGGTGCCTCAATCAGAGAGAGAGTTAGAGTCTCAGCCTACAAATGAGGCAAAGAGGGATGGAATACAAAATGGACATAGACAGGAAATGAACTACAGCAACTCTCTGCCACCAACCCTCCTTCATTTGCCTCAGTCTTTCTCTTCATTTACTTACACTCTTCTCACAGAAAACACTGAAGGAGTCAGAAGTTTTACATTAAAGTGTACTGCAACACACTATCCATGCTTGTCTGTTCAGGTCTGCAGACTGTGTGATCCCGTTGTATAAAAGATACATTTATATATTTTATCAACTCTATAATCATTCTCATATTTAAATAAAACTAGGATTTTAATAAATGTAAAATGCTAATAATCAGCCCAATAACTTAAAATAATTCTGGTTTTCATAATCTAACTTTTTTAGCATTTTTAAGAATCAGTATTTTTATGGAACAGTTTCATTTCTAAGGCGCTGCCTTCTGAAGAAAAATCTTCATACTCAAAAAAAGGCCTATCGGATTCAATATACTCGTAAAGGAAAAATTGCACAGATTTTAGAAGTGGTTGTGAAAGAAGGAAGCCAGCATGTCCTCAAAGTATAACTAAGTATGCATTGTTCAGTCAAGTTCAATTTTTATATTGCCATTTTGTTTTACATTTATCTATCTTTATTCCAGGGACTTCAAAAGTTTTAAATGAGAACATTTTTCACGTTCCCTGAGAAAAGGAAAATCTTGTGCAATTAAAGACAGGAAAACTGAGATCTAGATTTTCTGTATTGTTGCTCAAATGCGTAAAGCATGTCAGTAGCAAAGCAGAAAAGAAAAAGTTCAAATTTAAGTACCCAGTTAATAACCTCTCTATAGTAAGATATACTGCAATGTGACACACTGCAATGGGTTCTGTATATCAAAACTACACTAATGAACATGAACACTAGGAAGTCCTGCAAGGAGGTCTGACAATTTGCCTGGCAGTCTGTCTCTATCCCTGCTGAGAATCTAATTCTACTGAGTAGTACTCTATTCCCACTCATGCCAATGAACATCATGTAAAAGAGGAATGAGACCAGCTTTGACTATGAAATTATTCACTGGATATAGAAGGGGAAGAACTCAAAAATGTGAAAGGGAAACAGCTTCTTTCCTCATCACTAGAAGAGTTTCATCAGAAAGAACTGATTTCTACAAATCCATTTGCCTACTTGTATACTGCAAGTGCTGAGAAAGAAAGGCAAGAATAAGAACTTGAAGATGGGATGAAACAAATCAAAATGGATGAAAACAAATCTGGAATATATTAGTTGGCTTATGGCAGGCATGTTACTTAGAAAAAGACGCCAAAGAAAAATCGGCATTTAAAAAAAAAAATCCTTAGAATTTATCCTTACCCAAAAAGAGGAAATCATAGAATCATAGAATGGTTTGAATTGGAGGGGACATTTACAGGTCATCTAGCCCAACCCCCCTGCAGTCAGCAGGGACATCTTCAACTACATCAGGTTGCTCAGAGCCCCATCCAACCTGGCCTTGAATGTTTCTAGGGATCGGGACTCCACTGCCTCTCTGGGCAATCTGTTCCAGTGTTTCACCACTCGCATGGTAAAAAATTTCTTCCTTGTATCTAGTCTAAAGCTACCCTCCCTTAGTTTCAAACCACTACCCCTTGTCCTATTGCAACAGCCCCTGCTGAGAAGCCTGTCCCCATCTTTCTTGCAGGCCCCCTTTCAGGTACTGAAGGGCCACAATAAGGTCTCCCCGCAGCCTTCCCTTCTCCAGGCTGAACAGCCCCAACTCTCTCAGCCTTTCCTCATAGGAGAGGTACTCCAGCCCTCTGACCATTTTGGTGGCCCTCCTCTGGATCCACTTCACAGGTCCGTGTCTTTCCTGTGCTGAGGGATCCAGAGCTGGATGCAGGACTCCAGGTGGGCTCTCACCAGAGCAGAGTGGCAGAATCACCTCCCTCCACCTTCTGGCCATGCTTCTCTTGATGCAGCCCAGGATACGGTTGGCCTTCCGGGCTGCAAGCGCACATTGTCGGCTCATGTCCAGCTTTTCATCCACCAGTACCCCCAAGTCCTTCTCCTCAGGGCTTCCCTCAATCCCTTCATCCCCCAGCCTGTATTGATACTGGGGGTTGCCCCAACCCATGTGGGGGTTGCACTTCGCCTTGTTGAACCAACCTTGCACTTGGCCTTGTTGAACCTCATGAGGTTCACACAGGCCTACTTCTTCAACTTGTCCAGGTCCCTCTGGATGGCTTCCTGTCCCTCAGGTGTGTCATCACAATATGAGGGCATTCCAGGTACCTTGTCAACATGTGGCAAGCAGATATTAATTACAGCTTGGCATGTCCTGGTATTCCTGCATCAAATCGTTTAGTCTATTAAAACATCCTACCAACGAGTAAAATGTAAACTGTGAGAAAACAGATGAAGTCCTATGTCTAAATTTGCCTATTCATGGACAATTTCCTGGGTTCAGTTCTGCAGTTCTTAGCTCTTTACCTGACTGGAAGCACAATTATTAGATTAAATACGGCATTATTTTTAATCAGACAATGAAATGTAATTATGAAGCAGAAATCAGTAACAGCATTTCCTACCTTTCCAATTACACGACCATTGACAAGAGCTAGAGCAAGGCGTGGCATCTGATGACTTCTGAATACACATATATTTCTCCGTTTGACATTTACATCAAAAAGACCTAAGTTAAATGAAGAAAATGTCAGAAGTATGAGAGTATATTAATTCCTATTTGCATTTAATTACAATCGATGATTTATCATTTTCAAGGGAAAAGAATGAATCAAGTGTTTAACTCAACAGTTTGACCTCTCTGATCAATGAATCCATCTCAAGACTACCATCTACTTCACTGCCTTGAGAAGAAAAACCCTGAGAGCTAATGATAAGGAACAAATTTCTTTTCATCAGCATATATGTTTAAAAAAAAATCCATAAAAAGGAGCTGAGGACTCCAGTGTAATGAACTGGGCTGTAGCAACGAATTTACATGATAAATAACAGATCATGTAGGGAACACAAAGCTCTCCAGCAGAAGAAGAGAGTTCATTTTCTCTGCATCCATACTAGGATTTGTAAAGCAAATCTTGCAGCATAGCTCATGGCTTCTAAAATATTAAATGTAGCCAATTTTACAAACAATTACCTCTTACAGCTACCAAATACTGATGAAAAATAAAGAAGTGCCATTTTTCTTGTTCCCAGCAGCAATAGCTGATTTTTTAGACAACTGTTGTACCAGTACATGATGTTGCTGATTTGTAAGGTGCAGCTGTCTCTGGAGGACTCCTGTGGTGTCCATAACAAAAGATTTTCAGGGTGTCTTTGAGCCCATAACAATTATAGAGCCAAGGATCATTGTACCCATCAGGATGATGCCACAAATCATAAAATACAGATGGGGCTTCTAGTCCTTGGGACAAGCTAGGGAGGACACACAACTGTCACAATCAGTCTCTCCTTTCAGATAGAGATAAAGCTTCCTGAGAAAATTTAAAAAACCTAGACCAAATCATCATCTGATAAAATTTGCCATCATTAATCAGAATGCAATAAATATGTCATGTTTATGTCGGAAAAATACCATTAGAAATGCACTAACTGATAGAAAGGAAAGTGCATCCAGATGAAAACTGGGAAACAGTCTGCAGTGTGAACTTAAATTCTCCGTGTTAAAAGCTTATGAACTCTGGTTTCTAAATGTTCTGATTTGTCTAAATCAAATCAGATACTATCCATCAATTGAAGACACAGCATTAAAAAGCAGCAAAGATGTGCTTACTGCATCAATGCAGATTAGAGACCATATTCCTGCAAGGAAGTAGTTTGGTCTGTCACCAAGTAATTCACAGTACGTGATCCTAAATGGATCTCCTTGAAGGAAGGACACTACCATGCTGTGCAGCTGCTTTCAGGCGTTTAAGACACTTGCAAATCCTAAAGCTGTAGACAGGAGATTTGAGTTAATCAGTGTTTGAGTCACCAAACACTTTGAACTCAAGGACCAAAACTGCTAACTATAGGCAGAGCTTTAGTAAAACAAGAGTAACATCTATTGCCAATGTTTGTAATATTACTGATCTCCCATGTCATACATCTGAGTTTTCTGGTGCAGCTTTTCTAAGGTGCCTTTGTAGGCTATGCTAAGGAGTATTTCTTGCGCTGCTCTCCATGTACTCTTTGGTACGTCCTCAAAGATTCTGTTCCATCACTTCGAAAAAGATGTGTGTAAGGTCCCTAGGAAAGTGTCGGAAAGGCTGAGCAGCTCCATCACTAAAAAGATAACAGAAATGTGTGTGCCTAATATGATATGTGTTGTAGTTAAGTGTTAGTAACACAGTAAGAGGAGGATAAAGAGGAGGAACTGGAAGAGTGCCATTAAAACCAATGACAAGGATGGAACCAAATTAAAATTTATATATGTGTTTATATACACACACACACACACACACACACACACACACCCCCCCTATTAATGAACTATACCTGGAAATTTGAACTTGTTAGCTTAGATGGACCTACTTACAAAAGACTGTAGCTGTCCTTGCCATGGCAGTTCCATGGGAGCATTAAAGTATAGATGACAAGAAGTTTCTAGGTAATTAGCCAAAGCCAGTAAAAAGATACTATATAAGATTTTTTTTGTGTGCTTTATATGTAAATCAAGCATACAATTTCTGAGTTCTTATAGTCATTAATACATGTAAATATTTTAAGGAAAATGTTTATTATAACTGCCTACTCCTATTCGTTACAGGAACCACTATATGAGATGACAGCGAACCATGAAGACCTCCTTTCTCATATCTTTTATACATACATCCACACAAAAAATACTTTACCATATTTGTTTTTCTTGTCACCAAGAGCATCAACTCTGCTATCTGGACTGAGACAAATGAAGCCTTGGGTGAACCTGTTGTAAAACTGAAGTGTGTTGCCTTCCTGAAATTTCCACTTTTCGGCAGTCCACTAGTTGTGTAGACAACAAGCAGAAAAGACGTGTGAGAAGATGATACACAGGAATTTGACATACATGAGAACAACTAGCTTGATTTCAATCAAAGCATAATTTGAGTGGTTTAAATAAAAATAAAAAGGTATGTTCTCACAGTTTCCTCTCTCTTGAGTTCCAGCTCTTGTCCTGTACAGACAAAAACCATGTAATTAATTTACAGAGCATCCTCATTCCATTTGACACAATTGCAGTGAGGCTGGGTCTCCTCCCCACCAATTGTCACTTACTTCCTGGAAACGTGCTGGCATCTGTCACAGTCAGTTCTCTAGCAATACTGCCATCATCCTGCCCCTGGTCCAACCACCTGAAAACCAGAACCCATTTCAGTAATATAACCCTGACTGGCAGCTCCCACAATACTGTATACAAGGCACTTGCATACTGGTGCTTCCTGTTGCATTTATGAAAGCCTCAAGGCTGATGAATGGCAATACAAAAACCCAGCTTTAGTGGAAAGAGGTTGACTTTGGCAAAAAATGGTTTTGTTTGTTTGTTCTTGATGAAACTTCTAAGTAAATGCTTTCCTGGACTGAGGTACAAGGGCCTAAGCCAATTATTACAAATCAGAGAACTCATATTGATCCTAGATCAATAACAAAAGGTGTAGCGGTCATGATGTTTGCTCTTTCTGTCTGCAAGAAGGCTACAGAAGAATGCAAATTGTTCCATGCCCTGAAAATCCCTATGCAGTGAGGCAAATCCAACACAGGCAACAATTTTACCATGTCTGAACTATACTTTTACAGTGCCATTGTACCTGCTTCAAAACTCCTTACATAAGTTAACTCTAACTCCATTTGAGTCAAAAGGATTCACGCACTGTGGGAGTAAGATCAGCAAGCACGGCGTCGGGCTCTAACAATAACTAGCGCATACCCTGTATTTTTCTGCCTGGAATGGATTTGAACTCTCCCTAAATTATGTATGAAGCTAGCATTATAGGTCTCTTCATAGCAGTTCATCTCACCTAGAATACAGAATCAAAATTAGGTCAGGCAAAGATGAGGTGTTGTATCTGATAGGCAGAAAGCCCTTACTCACACATAAATCAGTTTCAGTGTGCACATCGCTCACTCCGAGCTGTCTCAGGCAGTTATTTATTCACTCAGAGAACTGAGAGGAGGAAATAGAATTGAGGTGCCACTAGCAAGGTGCAGCTAGATTCAATACGTGACTGAACTTCACCATTCCAAATCATTGCACTGATCTTTATCAATTATAATTTTTCCATAAGGTGCTGAGAATTCATCAGGCATAGATAAAATTAGAAATGAGCTATAGAACAGAAGATTCAGAGCAGCAGCATCTGCAGGGGGAAAGGCAGGGAAGTTAGGATTGCTTCAAATTACATTGCAGCTCAGTGATAGGCTGCAAGGCAAATGAGAAAAAGAGATGTGGTCAGGTAGCTGCGTTTGTGATACCCTTTTCACAAGATCTTAAAGTCTGATGCTGAGCTCACTGAACCCCAAGCTAATCTTCATTCTAACTGCAGTAAAGTAGGATCAGTCTGCTAGAGAGACAGCAACACACTCTACTGCAAAGCCTTGCGTCACATGACATGGAAGAGTGGACGGACCTGCTGGTGTCAGATTGAAGGTGTTGGATACCGGAAAAGTGTCAAAAAAATCATGTCTTGAACAGTTCAGAAGATGCAAGAACAGAAAATTCCCAGGCAGACATTTTTATTGCTTTTTCATGAGCTCAAACGCACCAGAGATTTGGGGCAGGTACAACCCAGAGAACTGTAAAAAGAATCAAATCATTTCAGCTCACTTTTTAGGAAACACATAGTTTCCTTGACAGGACACTTCTGAAGAAAAACTATGAGTAATTACAAACATATTGAAAATCTAACCCAAGTGAAACACCACCAACCTGTGACAAAGAAAAGTATAATCCAAGTCTCTTACAGGATCCTTGATTACAACTTTGTCCAGAAACCAGCCGTTTCCTTAAAATAAATTAAAAACAACAAAAAAAAGTTAGTTCATGAGAGTCAGATTTAATAAAGTCTGACATCCTGTGGGTTTCTGTCTTCTACTGGAACTGCAAAATCTGCAGCTCCACTGGCAGGTTGCTAGAGTCACGGCTGCCCTGATGGCTGGAGATAATACAGTACCTGCTCTAGGTAAGTCTCCTCCCTGGCTGTCACGGCCTTGAGTGCTGCACCTCCTCCCTCATTTAACGTAGTTATTGTATGAGATTTGTTTTGCCAATCAAAATATCAACAAGATTAGATAGCATCTTCTCATGGTTCAGGGCAAGTTACTATGTTTTACAATATTTAGGCTCAAGAGTGTGGAAGATAAGTCTTGTGACTGCAAGAGATTTGACTGTCACCATTAATTGGGTGTCTAACGACAAGATAGTGTAGCCAAAATTTCCAACTGCATCTTTATGGTGCAAATGTTATTCAACCTAAAATTATAATAGCCCATTTTATCTATAACACAGATTACACAAGACATATTCAATGTCTTATCAGACAGACACTCCCCCTCTTCACAGTTTTTCCACAGGGATTAGTCAAAAATGACAGAACAGATACCAGATGGTGTCCTTAACATAACAATTGAGATCATAGGGAAAATGAACACAAAATATTTGAAATCTGTGATGACACAATAAGGTAACTGTATCACTTCAACAGTTTCCTGAGAAGTCTTTGTCTTTCACTTCTAAAATGTTTTCATACATTCAGTTTTAGAAATGCATATTTTATTTCAAAGAAAAGGTTAATAACTTTGCAGGCAGCATTCATCAATTATATAGAGAGATTTCTGACCTGATCCAAGCCCATTGTGTCCTATAACAATTTTGTACAAATGTCCAAGGTGCACAGCTTCAACAGTGAAGATGTCAGTCTGCAATCAATCAACAAATTTTCAGTAAAATCTAAAAAGCAGAGCATTCTTCAGCTGTGGAATCCGGAAGACCCATAAACCCATCAAACTATTCTGTCAAGATCATCCTTTGAAATATCAGCTAATCATAAGGTGAGAACAAACCGAGAAGGACAGGTTTCCTGAAATAACAGAAGTAAGCCAGCCTGATCACTTTGCTAATGGAAGTAGTTCCATTCAAATGGATGAGATCAGAGTCAGAAAAGAGAATCCTGCTGAAATCTTAATTGGCTAAACAATTACAAATTACAACAGATTTCAACATTAGAAATGCAGGTATAAAATGTGAAGTTTAATTTTCTCTTTGCTTACCAAATCAAATTTTTAGAAGGCTTAAAAACAAAATTACATAGCTTACCTATTTTACAAATGAAAATTCTGTCTTCCAAAAGCACTAGTACACCTTTAGAAAGATTTTTTGGCTTAATTATGGAATTTTGAGGAAACACTGGAATGCAGTAATCTGTTTTCTAATTGCACCTTGCCTGGGATAACCACCCACCTGAGAGAGAAAAGCCACCCAAACATATCAGAAAATGCACTTTCTTTCACTTACTTGTCCTTTTAAAAATTTCTTGGGTTTCTGTGATCTGAGCAGCTGTCTTGATCCTGTGTCACCTCTTTCTCCATGGACAGAAATATAGACATCAGCCTCAGTTCCAGCATTCCACAGTTCTCCTGTTGTCACATGCACTTCGTAGACAGTCACTGACAATAAAAGATGACAACCTTTCATGTCACAAACACTATTATAGTTACAATAACATCTAGCCGTGAATGTGCCTGTAGAGTCCAAATATATCAGTGTCAAGGACAGTTAGAGTATAAAAGCTTAAAAATCCCATTCAACGTTAAGTAAAATAATGTATAAACTTTCTTTGGTGTTACCTTTACCCTTTTTATCCCAGACTGTCACTATGGGGACTGCAAACAGAACTGAACTTTAAATGCACATTAGTATGTCTCTGTCATACAGCATCATCTGAAATCCTGATAAAGCTGAAAAGTAAATAACATAAATCCAAGATTAAGCTCACCGTAAGTGGTGAGATCAAAACTATAACAAGCAACAGGAGCCATTAACTTTTGAATGCACTGGTTAACCAAACAAGCAAAAATCTAGCTCCATAGTTCTAGTTTTCTGGGACCTCAGAACTCAGGAAGCTGCTTTGTTTTGTTATTTTGCTGATTCATGCAATAGGACAGTATAGACTTCCTCTATTATACTCCATAGGGAAAGTCTTTAAAGGCTGTAAATTTGGGACAAAAAATCTAGAACTTAAATTCAAAAATTTGAATTATTGGTTATTTAATAGAAATGGATAATGCAAATAAAATTAGATTTGAGTCAAAACCCTATGAAACTGGAATAAAGACTATGATACATAAAAATATGTACAAATAGAAAACTGTGGTCATTAAAATGCAGATGTAGGAACCCCATAAAATTCAGAATTAAGATGGAATTACAATCTTCAGTAGAAACATGGGAAAGGCAATTTTTATGCCAACATACGTTAACAATATTTTGTTAGACCAAGTGAGGTACAGAGAAAATGAAGGGGGGAGAGAAAGCCCTGTTTTCTGGCACACAAGATTTTCTTCCAGATGTAGATGTCCTTGTGCTTCTCTGTACTGCAAGTAGAAAAGAGTTTCTGGACAACTGGGTCCAGAACAACATCAACATTATCATCATTCAATTATTGGTTTCCACTTGAAATATGTTATGAAACTTGACTGTAATCCTCTAAAGGAGGTTGCTCCCACATCTCATTCATCTGATTGAACAAACACCTTATTTTAATAACCAATGAACATATATTCACGATCATTCCATATCTGCAATTGTGCTAGGTGACCGTTCAGTGTTTACTATTTTTCCCTTGATGCTAAATTTTTTTATGATTACCTCGCCTTTATTTACATGGCATTTTTGTGCAGGTTACTATACAAACTGTCTTTAAAGAATTAAATTTGGATAATGGTAAGAATCTAACTAAAACAGTAAGCACTCTGCACAGGTAATTTTAATGTGCCCACACAGAATGCTAGTGCTAGTTTGCTTCTAGCATCAGAGCTAACTCATTTTGAGTTACTCTACTGAAGTGTTGTACCGCACACATATGCTATTAATAAATCCAGCATAAAGGCTTAAAATAGCTAACTTAAAAATTCTATTTTTTACATATCTCTTTACCTCTCATAAGCCTAGGGATCATCCCAGCTTTATAATAAGTATTTATGAGTATCTATAATGCCTACAGCTTTTATCTTAGGAAACAGTGACTCTCTTAACGGAATGAAGCTGCGCAGGGGAAGTTCAGACTGGAAAAGGTTCTGCACTAAGAGGCTGGTTGGTCACTGGAACAAGATCCCCAGGGAAGCTGTCATGGCACCAAGCCTCTCAGAGGTCAAGGAGCATCTGGACGATGCTTTAGCCATATGGTTTAGTTTTAGGCAGTCCCACGAGGAGCAGGGAGTTGGACTTGATGATGCTTATGGGTTCCTTTCAACTTGAGATATTCTATGATTCTTTCCTTTAGATACGGAAAAATGTGGAGAACAGAGACTAAGAGAAGGAACTGTATTCTTCACATCTATTTTTGTCTCTAAGTGTAGAAGATTACATTTGTAAACACGTAATTCTGAAATTAAAAGTGTAAGGTTTAAGATTCTTTACAAAATTTAATTATTTCCCCTGTGCCTACGAACTATAACAGATGGCACAAGGAGGTAAAATACATATCTTTTTCCAGATCAGGTATTATTATTTGGACAAAAGCCAGCCACATTTAAGGCACAGAAGCTTCTGACAGTCTTTAGTTAGAAGCATAGTCATGTACTATTTTTTCTCAGAGTACACCTGTCTCAATATTCAAAATGTTTTCATTTAGGAACTGTTAATTAATACTGTATGTTACCCACATCATTTACCGTGTCACCACCTGATCTATTTACTTCCCCAAATTTTTCTTTACAGCACTCACATGAACAGGTACAGCATAAAAAGACCATGGCAGAGGCAGAGAATTAATTTCTCCAGACCAGCAATCCCGTGTCTAAGAACACAACAATCCTCTCTACTCCTACAATTCCTTCCTTCATTAACCATCTACTTCCTATTTTCTGCAAGAAGAAAAGCAAAGATCCACTAGCCACCAAACACTGTGTAACTCTGATTTATTCCCAGCAAGTAGTTCATCATCATTTAGTTAAAGATTACGCCATAAAACATGAGCGGAAGAGGACAAAAGTAGGATGGTTGAGGACAAAATGTCAAACGAATGGTGTTCAGTCCCTCAAGCATTACAGCCAAAAAGTCTGTATGTAATACTTCTTAACAGTTTAATTCAGGCATTTTTCCTTTGAATAAAAAAGGCTGTTAAATCAGAAAGTGTTTCAGCCTCTTTTTATTCAGAAATTGGTTTTAAAGTGCCTCTCATCATCTCTCTCTCAGATTGAATCCAGACCTCTTCACTGTTCTGTTATCAAACTATCTTCTCTGAAGTTAAAAGCTATGCTCTCTTTTCACTGTCTCATGCAGAAATGTAATATTGGCAAAAAGACACAGAGGCTGTCTTTCAACTACTAAGAGATGAAACTGCCTTCTCCAAAGCCTTCAGCACAACACCTCTTATACTGAGGCTGGCAGATACGCACAGTTCTTTTCTTCCTCTGTTGTCTGAGGGAGAAATTGTTAACTACAAAATGCAGATTGAGAGGATGGTTTAAGTGCTCTGCTGTACTTTATGATGCACCAGGATTACCTGATAATAAAAATCTTTCATTGTGTCTGAATCTTAGAAAGGAGGGACCAACCTGCTCAGAAAGAAGAGCCTACAAACAAGAAGGTAGGTAAGGTCGGTGTCCCAGAATACTAAGGGAGAGAACATTTGGGGAAGAACAGATACTGCAGGCAGGGGATTGGAGCATATTCAATATAACATGTTAATCATCATTAATTAACGTTTACTTAAAGGGGGGAGAGGGATGTCTGTGTTTGGTTTTTACATCACTGTGCTTGTATGTCCCCCTACATTAATAATATTAAAGTCTCCTGACCAAAGAGACCAAACCTATGGGGAAGCAGGCTGACTGCCTCGGAGGCTTTTCATGCCCTCAAAGGTGTGAAGATCATAACCACTCAAGAACAAAAATCACTGTGGTTAGGGCTGGCCAGCCTCTCTCTACACCATTTTATGAGCCACTTACAGCTGCTAACTACATCACTGGAGGAAATCTCTCCTGCTATTCTTTTTCTCTTAAAGACATATTAATCAGACACAAACCTGGTTTTGTGCTCTTCTTTTCAGGCTCTTAATCTCAGTGCTTAGTCATCATAGGTAGGCATAAATACAGCTCCAGTCCACCCAGCTCTTTATTACGAGAGTGACTGTACCATGGTATGTTTCCCCACATCCATGGGCCATTTTCTGGACTTCTGCCCCTCAATTTCATTTATATCCTCTTCCTGTAGCCTGCACCCACAACAGCTGTTACCATTCAAATGGCTGTCAATACTTCAGTTTTGCACCGAACATGAAGTACCATAAGCATACCACCAAGCATTGCTACAGTATTAAACATTCTGAAAAAGGGGTTACACAGTTTTTGAAGAACTTTGAATGGAAATTCCTTTCATCCCATTAATCTTGTCCTTTGAAGCTGGTATGATCTTTTGGGGAAGGGAAGAGAGGACAGCGTGGTGTTTGTCTCAGGTGGATCTTACTCTAGGGAAAGCTCCAGCACAAGTAATACCGGTGCTGTTATGACTTTTCCCCCTTTACCATCATACCCTACAGGATGGAAAACTGCCCTAGCATTCTTGCTCCCTCACCCACATCTCTCCTAGGATACACGGATCTTGTTATGCCCTTGTACTTTCCTTAGATGGGAAAAGAACGATGCCATTTGGATAGAAGGAAAGAGCAAGCACAGACTTTCCATTCGCTGCCCATTGCTGAAACAGAGAGATCATATAACAACAACATCCAGTGTGGGTGACAGGGATTGGTGTGGTAAAGCAGGACATTAAAATAGTACAACAGTAGCAACACCCAATAATTTTTGTATTGTCTGGCATCACACACCTTAGAATACAATTTTTATGTGAGTTAATGGAGCTTTAAGCACTTATACCCTTCTGAAATATTGTGGAAGTTCTGTTCTACACCAAGAAATGAAAAGTATTCTGGAAGCCTGTCTCAGCCACTTACAAGAAAGAAACTAAAACAGCAGCTACAATAGTCATCCTGGAGCTATAATCCACAGTTACTGAAAACAGAGTTTGTGATCTGACTCATATATGATGGCTTCATGGTAGTTACACATATGTGAGGTGTCTTTACTATTGCCTCTATTTTAAAGCAAACACAAATGCTGAAAATATTACCAAAGAATGAGTCTTTTTGAAAGACCTGTGAAATTCTAATCATTGAAGACTCTCCCATCCTCTTTTGAGTGATTCTTAACTTTTTACCTGAGTATGCCCAGTAATCACAAGAAAATAACACAGAAAAAGTGTTGCAGCAATCAAAAGGTAATAGAGGGCCTGACGAAACACAACGAACTCATCTCTATCGGCATCAGTCTGTGGCCTGACTTAGCTGGTGTGGTATTGTGCTTACCTGGAAGAATTGGCTGACCCCGCTGTAAAACAGGAAGCTCCATAGATATTGCCCCATCAGCCTGGTCCCAGGCCAGCCATCGATGTGCAGGGAAAGAAAACTGCTCCCCTGAGAAAAGGTTCAGCAACTGCACCTAAAGAGCACCAAGAATTGCAATTTAAGTTACTGATCTCAGTCCAGATGGAACAGAACATGAAATGCGTGGGATGCTGTTCAAATCTGTGCAGGTAGAGCTCTGTGGCACAATCACGAAACAGAATCACAGAATCACAGAATCACAGAATCACAGAATCACAGAATGGTAGGGGTTGGAAGGGACCTCTGTGGGTCATCTAGTCCAACCCCCCTGCCGAAGCAGGGGCACCTACAGCAGG